>Ga0256404_1000059_pt1 | contig 239058 bp, 280 predicted proteins | sample RumenRJG_01DNA_FD_185990 | JGI IMG/M metagenome (GOLD analysis project Ga0256404, IMG submission 185990) | Bovine rumen microbial communities from Lethbridge, Alberta, Canada - RJG_01 | ecosystem: Host-associated > Mammals > Digestive system > Stomach > Rumen | place: Canada: Alberta...
GCTTATCCTCCCTGAATATTTAGCGAGAATCAATGGCAATCGGCTATTTCTTGCCTTGATTTTTGAAAAAATAATCGAAATAGCAAAATATTATGATTGGGAATCAATTTTTAGAGGTTCCCTAAAACATAATGCGCTTGATTCTGCACCTCTGGAGGTATCTGAAAACAAAAAGTTTTTCCGGGCTATCACAAATGGTTTTACGGCTCGTTCTGCTCTGTTATTTGTCATTTCTATTCTGCCGTCTGCAAGATACCCCTCAAGCTCTGTCTTATGATTGAGTGAGTAATTCACTGCCTGATACAGCTTTGATCCTCCCGGTGCTGATATCATTTGCAGCAGCTCCCAGTATTTATTCAGCAGCGGAACGGATTTTTCTGTTCGTGCCTCTCGGATTTTTTCTTCCGGCATGCCTTTAAGACCTTGCTCTATCGAGAAAAGCCTTTCTATTATATCCAATGCTTCCGCTGCCTTTGAATTTTTATCCTCTATTCCTTTCGGCAGACAATCAACAAACTTTCTTCTGGCATGTGCCCAACAGCCGATATGTGTTGCTTTTTCTGCTGCGTTATATGCGCTGTAGCCATCTGTCTGCAGATACCCCGAATAATCTCCGATGACTTCCCGCACTACAGCCGATGAACGCGTAGGATGATATTGATACAATGCCATTTGTTTTTGTGAATATTCTCCCGAACAGAACACCCACATCCTTGATACGGAATTTGTTGGTTTGCCATCACGTTTTAATACTCGGAGTTCCGATTCATCTGCATGTACAATATCTTCTTTAAACAGTTCATCTTTCATACGATCCCACAAAGGTTTTAACCAAAGCGAACTGCGTATTATCCAGTTGGCAAGAGTATTTCTGTTAAGCTCAACACCGTTGCTCTTCCAATATTGCTCCTGTCTGAACAGAGTTACTCCGTTCTGATATTTTTCCTGTATCGTATATGCTACCGTTGCAGGACTTGCCATACTCTTTTTCATAACCGGTACCGGTGCTTCCGGTTTTATTATATTTGCCTCATCTGTTTGTTTCTCACATTCGGGGCATTTATATACATATCTGTAGTAATCTACTACAAATACCTGCGCCGGAACTATATTAAGCTCACTGCGCAGCTTTTCTTTGCCGATACAAACTAATTCTGTACCGCAGATATTGCATTTTTTCTCATCTTCCGGCAGGTCTATTATTTCTTCTTTATGCTCAAGGTTCTCGGTAATCTCAGCTTTTGTTCGTTTCGGTCTGCGCTTATATGACTGAACTATAGTTTCTTCTTTGGGTTCCGATGCTCCGGAGTTATACTCCTGTTCTGCTTCATTAAAGAACGACAGCTGTTCATAACCATACATATTCTTTATTTGTTCGCTGGATTTGCCAAACATCATTTTACGGCTTTTAGAAAGCATTTCACTAAGATTGTTCGCCACAACCTCAAGCTTTTTATTTTCTTCATGAAGCTGGGTGATTTCTGTCTGTAATTGTTCTATTAATTTTAAAGCTTCTTCCAAATTTTTAGGAGACTTTTCAGACATAAAATACACCTTCCCTCAATGATTTTCTGTATATTAATTATACCACAAAAACCGCATAAAATCAAGGGGTTTTGGCTTTTTATACATATTAAAACCGAAGAAAAATGCTCTCATTTTTATACTATGTCATTAGGTGTATTTTTCTTGATTGCCTTAGGCTGATATATCGATAATCCCTGCATCAACCATACAAACTGCTCATGAGAAAGCGTATGAATTTCTGATTCAGAACGAGGCCATTGAAATCGTCCGTTGTCCAGTCTTTTGTACAAAAGCAGAAAACCGTCTTCATCCCAAAGCAAGCCTTTAATACGATCACTTCTCTTTCCGCAGAAAAGAAACAAGCTTCCGTCATATGGATTACAGCCAAAATTCTGCTTAATTATTGCCGCCAGTCCATCAATAGAACGCCGCATATCCGTATAACCGCAGACTATATATACATGAGCCGCATCTATACCGCCTAACATTTTAATACCTCAATCACAGAACGTAAAGTAGCAGCCGGAATAGTATCAGGAAGTTCCACATTAAGATTACCCGCATTGATCTTGATGCTTGGTGTGACGGAGACCGCATTTACACTGTTGATAGGAATTTGCACAATGTCATGGGTGTCTTCACAAAGAGCCTCTCTTACCTTTCTTAGCCGATAGTAGTATGTCTTTATGTTGATACCGTTTGAATTGCACCATTGCCGCACAGTTAAACCGCTGCCACGACAGGCCCTGACCATATCGCTCCACTCGCTTATGCGTATCTTGTTTTTAATTTCCATTATTCTGTCCATTCTAACCAACTCCATAGATTTCGTTAGAATGATTATACCATAACAGGACTATCATGGGGTAGTCGTGGCATTATTGATCGGATACAAAGAATAAAGAATCTTGAAAGGAAGTTTTGCCATGAAAAAAAATTACAAATGAAATTATAAGAGATTTTAAACTATATCTGTATGAGGAAGAAAAGAGCGATAACACCATAGAGAAATATATGCGTGATATTCGGCACTTTTGCGAATGGCTTAAAGGTTGCGAATTTGATAAATCGGTAGTGCTTGAATACAAGCGGGAGCTTATAGAAAAATATGCTCCTGCAAGTGTTAATTCTATGTTATCATCACTCAATGCCCTGTTTATATATTTGAATTGGTATGATATGAAAGTAAAGACCTTAAAAATTCAAAAACAAATATTTGCAAGTAAAGACAAGGAATTGACAAAGGCTGAATATGAAAGATTGCTGACGGCAGCAAAGTCTAAGAATAACGAACAATTATATTATTTGATGCAGACAATAGCAAGTACGGGCATACGCATACTGAATTATCTGCAATTAGCGTTGAAGCAGTAAAGACTGGGCAAGCAACAATAAATTGTAAAGGAAAGTTGCGACAGATTTTTCTGCCGAAAGCACTGTGTAAAATGCTAAAAGAATATATAAAAAGGAGAAATATACAAAGTGGCTCCGTGTTTGTAACACGAACAGGCAAACCCCTTGATAGATGCAGAGTGTGGAAGCTATTAAAAGGCTTGTGCGAAAGTGCAAATGTATCAAAGGATAAGGTATTCCCACACAATTTCAGACACTTGTTTGCAAGGACATTTTATTCTCTGCAAAAAGACATTGTAAGACTTGCTGATATACTTGGTCATTCGTCTGTAGAAACCACCCGTATTTATACAATGGAAAGCGGCATAGAACATCAAAAGCAATTGCAAAAGCTCGGTTTACTGCGATGTTAGAAAAATTTTTAAAAAATCTCACAAAACCCCTTGACAAACATCGTATGAAAGCGGAACGGAACACATAAAGCTACTCCAAAAGCTCGGTTTATTGCGGTGTTAGAAAGAAATTTTGAAAAAAATTAAAAAAATCTGCCCAACACCCTTGACAAAATGTTTATGAACATATTCGGATAAAGAAAGGATAAGATTATGAAAAAAACAGCGATAGCCGCAGGAGTGCTTGCACTTGCTTGCTCGTTCGGCGCATATGCGGCAGAGATAACTCCGTCGGTATATATAAACGGCGGAAAAATAAATTTTGAAGAACAGCCGTATATCGATACGGAAATCAACCTTACAATGATGCCGATAAGGGGGGTTTTTGAGGCGGTCGGTGCAAGCGTTGTATGGGACGGCGATAATCAGACGGTTATAGGAATGAAAGATAATTCATTCTTTTCATTGCAGATAGGACAGAGCAGGGCGTTTATAAACGGCGAGGAATATACGCTCGAAACGCCTGCCGTTATAAAAAACGATACAACCTTTGTACCGCTGAGATTTGCTATGGAGGCACTTGGTGCGGACGTTTCATGGGACGGCGAAAACTGCGCCGTTATAATAAGCGCAAAATAAAACTTTAAAAAATTCTCTAAGCAAATTTTGCTTAGAGAATTTTTTATAAAACGATAATTTCGGGGTTGACAACCGTATTTTGCGGTGATATAATGTCGCTGTTCAATTAAAAAACAAGTAAAAATGAGGCGATAAAATGGGAAAAAGCAAAAACACAGCCCGCAGACTGATATTTTTGGGTGCGCTGTCGTATTTCGGAAGTTATCTGACACGAGTAAATTTAAGCGCAGTCATTGAAGAATTGTCAACGGCGAATGTGCTTTCAAAGGAAATACTCGCTCTTGCGGTTACGTGCAATGTAATCAGCTACGGAATAGGACTTGCGGTGTCGGGGTTTTTGTCAAACAGGTTTCAGCCGAAATATCTTATGTTTTTGAATTTTATTCCTGCGGCGCTTGTAAATCTGGTTATTCCTCTTAACGGCTTTTTGGGCGGAGGTATAGCCGTCGTTGTTGCGTGGATTATAAACGGGTTTGCTCAGGCGCTTATGTGGCCGGCTCTTATCAAAACATTCCTGTACTATTTGAATTCAAAAGATTATGACACGGGAGTATTCGCAACCGCCGTCGGAAGCGGATTGGCATCGGTTTTTACATATTTAATGGTTCCTGTGTTTTCGGCATGCTTCGGCAAAAACGGGTGGATGTTTATGTTTATCATACCTGCCGTGTTTGCGTTTGTTCTCGGTTTTATATGGATTTTTTCGGATTACAAGGTTGTTTCCGTAAAAACTCCGAAACAGGAGGTGCAATCGGAGGGGAAGATTTTTATCCCGATAATTGCCGCCGCGGCGTTCGCTATCGTACTCCACGGTATTCTGCGTGACGGTATAACAACATGGATGCCTACATATATTAATGAAACTTTTCATCTGGGTGCGGGTATTTCCATTTTATCCGGCGTGGCGCTGCCTCTGTTCGGTATTGTGACCTCGTGGGTAAGTGTTGTGATTATCCGCAAGCTCAGAAATCCGATTTTTTCTGCAACGCTAATATATGCCATCGCCTCGGTGTTTTGCATAGCTTTGCGAGTGTTTAATCAAAACTTTGTTGTTGCGGTTTTGAGCATGGCAACCGTTGTGGGCTGTATGAACGGTATAAATCTGATGCTTGTAAGTATGGTACCTAAGGCGTATGCATCAACGGGAAAAGGCTCTTTGCTTTCGGGCGTTCTCAATTCCTTTACATATGTAGGAAGTGCGGTTTCGGTGTACGGTATTGTACTTTTTTCAAATGCGTTCGGCTGGTTGCCGACGGTTTTGCTTTGGGCAGGTATAGCTGTTCTCGGAACAGCAGTCTGCGCTTTGACATTACCCGTATGGAACAGAAAGGTAGGTAAGAAGAATGAAAATTAAAGTCGGTGACGAAAAAGTAGTTGTGAGGGGTATCCGTCCCGAGGAGGGTATGTGGGGACCGTATCAGTTCCCGACGCCGTATAAAGCGGGGGATAAAATTGCGGTTTCCGTTCATGTGGGCGAGGACTCGATAAAAACCTACGGCGACGGCAAGCTTTGGTTTGTGAGCGGGGATAAGGGGGAAACGTGGCAGGAAACCACTCCCGATATTATTGCCGATTGCGGATTAAAACTCCCCAACGGCGATACAATCACTTTCCCGAGAGTGTCCGCAATAGATGTGAGCGATTATAAAATCCCGAGTTTTCTCGAATTGACACCGGGAACGGATTATTCAAAAAAAGCGGAGGAGGGGACTTTTCCACAGCAGGACGGCGTGACGTCGCATTGCGGATATATTATCCGTGCGTATAATGCGGACAGACTCCCCGACTCTTTAAGCGAGAAAAAGTGGTATATGATAAGAAAAACCGCAGGCGGCGAAGTCAGAGAGGAATATTGCAAGCTTGAATGGCCGTATCTCACACGTGTGGTGTTTTCGGACGATACATTCAAAAATCCGTATATGAAAGGCATTTTCCCGACGGGCGTGCCGAAAATCGGCCCCGACGGCGCTGTATGGATAACCGCTTTTTCGGGTGAGGGACATATCGACCCGAAAACGAAACAGTACAGTCCTTATTATTCGGCAGAGATTTTCCGCTCCGAAGATAACGGCTATACCTTTAAGCAGTACGCTCATATGGAATATCCTGCCGACGGCAATAAGTATCCTTATTTAAGCGGAGGCTTTTCCGATAATGAAATCGCATTTTTTGACGATGGCTCAATGTGCTGGTTTATGCGCTCCGCATGGTACGGCTCAACGGGTATTGAGTGGGCGCCTATGTATATGTCAAGGTCATATGATATGGGAAAAACATGGTCCGCACCCGAGGAGTTCTCGTTTACGGGGGTTTATCCGAGCCTTTGCAGACTTGACTGCGGTGTGACTCTTTTGTGTTTCGCACGCCCGGGAATGTTTGTAACGGCTTGCCCGAATGATGACAGCACAAAATGGATAGAGCCGATTGAGCTTATGACGCCGGGCGATCGTTCGCATCTTGCCAATGTGAAAAATGAGCCGAAAACCTTTCACGATTGGGACGGAGCCTGCAATAACTGCACGCTGATACCTGTTGATGAGAACAGTGCGCTTATATTTAACTGCGACTTTTATTTTCCGGACGAGAACGGTGTAAAAAGAAAAACGGTGTTCTGCAGAAGAATAACCGTAGAGCCGTAAAGGAAAGAAATTTTACGATGCGGATTTTTTTAATCCGCATCGTAAAAAAAATTTAAAAAACACTTGACAACAAAGGCAATTGCTGTTATAATATTTGAGTAAGAAAACAAGCAGGACTATCCGTTCTCACCGTACGGCTTTCGTGTTTTACGGTAAATACATTAAGCTCAGGCTTATTTGTGTGCGGATGGTATCATCCGTTTTTTTATTGGAATGTAAGGTAAACTTGATGTCCGCAAACGGGCATAAATTATGGGAGGGATTAACAATTAGTAAGAATGACCTGCAGGTGAATGAACAAATTCGTGACAGCGAACTCCGTGTGGTTTCGGAGGACGGCGGTCAGCTGGGCGTTATGAGCGCTGCTGAAGCGCAGGCGCTGGCAAATGATCGTGGACTTGATCTTGTAAAGATTGCTCCGCAGGCTAAGCCGCCTGTGTGCAAGATAATGGATTACGGCAAGTATCGGTTTGAGCTTTCAAAGCGTGAGAAAGAAAACCGTAAAAATCAGAAGGTGGTCAACATTAAAGAAGTTCAGCTTTCACCTTCGATTGACACGAACGACTTCAATACAAAATGCAAACACGCAATCAAGTTTTTGAAAAACGGCGATAAGGTAAAGGTTATGGTGCGTTTCCGAGGACGTGAGGTAAGTCATTCTGAAATTGGGTATACTCTCCTGGAGAGATTTGCCGAGCAGACCAAGGAGGCCGGTACTGTAGAAAGACCTGCTAAATTAGAGGGCAGAAATATGCTGATGTTTCTCGCACCTTTATCATAATTGTATATAAAAACCGGAAGGAGTGGACATTATGGCTAAGACTAAGATAAAAACACACAGAGGCGCTGCCAAGAGATTCAATCTTACTAAAAACGGTAAGGTTAAGATGAACAAAGCGTTCAGAAGACACATTCTGAATAAGAAAACAACAAAGAGAAAGAGACATTTAAGAAAGCAAGCTTACTGTGCAAAAGCTAATGCAGCAGTAATCAAAAAGCTTATTCCTTACAAATAATCGAAAGAGAGGTTGAAAAACAATGGCAAGAGTTAAAGGTGCTTTAAATACCAGAAAAAGACATAAGAAAATATTAAAGCTTGCTAAAGGCTTTTACGGCGCTCAGAGCAGACAGTACAGAGTCGCAAGGCAGGCAGTTATGCGTTCAATGCAGAATGCGTATGTTGGCAGAAAGAGAAAGAAGAGAGATTTCAGACGTCTTTGGATTGCCAGAATAAGCGCAGCCGCTAAGATGAACGGTATGAATTATTCGACATTTATGAACGGTTTGAAGAAAGCCGGCATTGAAATGAACAGAAAGGTGCTCAGCGAGGTTGCTATAGCAGACCCTGCGGCATTTGCAAAATTGGTTGAGACAGCTAAAAACGCAAGATAATCAGCCTATACACGGAGTTGTTGCTTAGTGCGGCGACTCCGTTTTTGTCATATATAAAATACGGAGGTAAATAAAAATGATTTTTCAAGACGGTGACAGAATAGTATTTGCGGGTGATTCGGTAACGGATATGGAAAGCGCACAGCCTGTGGGCGAGGGACTGTTTGATAATCTCGGCAAAAGCTATGTAAGAATTATCGATAATATGCTTGCGTCATTTTATCCCGAGGTAAGAGTAAGAGTGACCAATTCGGGTACGAGCGGAAACACAAGCCGTGATTTGCTTGCACGCTTTGACCGTGACGTCGTTAATTTAAAACCCGATTGGGTATCGATTTGCATAGGCATAAACGATGTTTGGCGTCAGTTTGACACTCCGGCGATGTTTGACTATCAGGTAATGCCCGATGAGTACGAGGCAAATCTTGAAAAAATGATAAAATCGGTAAAGAATAAGGTAAAGGGCGTATTTATCATTACTCCGTATTACATAGAACCCAATCGTGAGGACGCAATGCGCAAAAGAATGGACGAATACGGCGAAATCTGCCGTAAGCTTGCGGAAAAGCACGGCTGTATATTTGTCGATTTCCAGTCTATGTATGCAAAATACTGCAAAACAAGGCATTCCTCTTTCATTACGTGGGACAGAGTACACCCCAATCAGGTAGGCGCAACGCTTATGGCACGTGAATTTTTAAAGCACTGCGGATTTGACTACAGCCACGGAGAATAATATGGAGAAAGTTCTTATTGGAATGTCGGGCGGAGTGGACAGCTCCGTTGCGGCGGCGCTTTTGAAAAAACAGGGATATGATGTAACGGGAGCGACAATGCTTCTGTGGAACGATACCGAAAAAGCGGCTGAGGACGCAAAGCGTGTGTGCGAACATATCGGGATAGATTTTATAACGATTGATTTCCGTGACGAGTTCCGTAAAAGGGTTGTGGACTATTTCGTGAACGAATATATCAACGGAAGAACGCCAAACCCGTGCATAATGTGCAATAAATATTTAAAATTCGGAAAAATGCTTGACTATGCTCTTGACAACGGTTATAATTATATCGCAACGGGACACTATGGAAAAATTGTGAATAATAACGGAGTGTATGAGCTTCGCACGTCATCTGCGGCGAAGAAGGATCAGAGTTATTTTTTGTATAATTTCACACAACATGTGTTGGAACATACGCTGATGCCGCTCGGAGAATATTGTAAGGAGCAGGTAAGAGAAATAGCGTCAGAGCTTGAAATACCTGTGGCAAATAAGCCCGACAGCCAGGAAATATGCTTTGTGCCCGATAACGACTATGCAGAATTTATCTGCCGTTATGCGGATTATAAGCCTGTGTGCGGAAACATGCTTGATGTAAACGGAAACGTTATCGGTATGCATAAAGGACTTATACATTACACTATCGGTCAGCGAAAGGGACTAGGCGCTTTCGGCAGACCTATGTTTGTTATGAACATCAATCCCGATAAAAACGAGATAACGCTCGGTGAAAAGGGAATGGAATTTTCAAAGGAGCTTACGGCGGTAAAGGTGAATTATATTTCCGGCAAGCCTTTGGAAAATCCTGTGCGTCTTACGGCAAAAATACGCTATCAGGCGGAAAAGGCGGACGTAACGGTGTACCCTTGCGGAAACGATACGGCAAGGCTTGTGTTTGACGTGCCGCAAAGAGCGGTCACATCGGGACAGGCGGTTGTATTTTACAACGGAGATGCCGTTGTCGGAGGCGGCACGGTGCTTTAATGATAAGGAGACAGAGTATGAAAGAATGGTTAAAAAATGCGGTATTTTATGAAATTTATCCGCAGAGCTTCAAGGACACAAACGGTGACGGAATAGGCGACATAAACGGAATTATAGAAAAGCTTGACTACATAAAGGAAACGGGATTTAACGCAATTCTCGTTCACCCGATGTATCTTTCGCCGTTTATGGACGCCGGTTATGATGCGGAGGATTTCTATACGATTGCCCCGAGATACGGCACAAATGCGGACGCAAAGAGACTCTTTGACGAGGTGCATAAGCGAGGTATGCATATCTTTACCGTGCTTATACCGTGTCATACGGCTATAACGAGCAAGGAATTTAAGGAGTCCTGCAAGGCTGAAAAGAATAAGTACAGCGGAAGATTTTTGTGGACTCCCAATCACGAAATAACCTTTGACGGAGTCGACGGAGTTGTCAATTCAATGCGCGGTATGTCGGAGCGTGACGGCTGTTTCGGAACAAGCTATTATTCAATTCAGCCGGCTATAAATTACGGAATTGCAAACCCGACCGCAGACTGGCAGGATACTGTTGATTCCGAAAACGCACGTCAATCAAGGGAAGAGCTTATCAATATAATGCGCTTCTGGCTTGATATGGGCTGTGACGGCTTCCGTGTCGATATGGCGTCGGCTGTAATAAAGAATGATAATGATAAATCGGAAGCGATTAAATTCTGGCAGAAGGTGTTCGGCATTATAAACAAGGAATATCCCGAGGCGGCGTTTGTTCCCGAATGGGGGGATCCTACAAAGAGCAGTGCAAGCGGATTTGACACGGATTTCTGTGCTTTTTATTACAAACTGTTCAGAGTGTGGGATAATGACGGTCCGTATTTCTCACATACTCCGCAGGTGGGTATCAAGGATTTCTTTGATATTTATATGACGCACTATAAAGAAGTTTTCGGCAAAAGCTATATGTCGGTTATTACGGGAAACCACGATACTCCGAGAATTTCACGTTTGCTTGACGATACAGAGCTAAAGCTTGCGTATGCGTTTTTGATGGCAATGCCCGGAATACCGTTTGTGTATTACGGTGATGAGATAGGTATGAAGTACCTTGCCGATGTAAAATCAATTGAGGGCGGATATGAAAGAACGGGTTCGAGAAGCCCGATGCAGTGGGACAGCAGTAAAAACTGCGGTTTTTCGACTGCCGATGCGGATAAATTGTATATGATGATTGACCCGGACGAAAACAGACCGACGGTTGAGGCACAGCAAAAAGACCCGAATTCGCTCTACAATACGGTTAAAAAACTCCTCAGCATACGAATGGCAAACGAAGAATTACAGTCTGACGCCGAAATAGAGCTTGTGTATATAGTGGAAAGCACATATCCCTGTATATTCAAGAGAAAAGGCAAGGACAGAGACATACTGATTGTGATAAATGCAAACGATAACGAGCAAAGCTGTGATTTTGACGGCGAACTCGGCGAGGCGTTGTATGAGTATAATGGCAAAGCGGTGTGCCGTGACGGCAAGATAATCGTTCCGCCTTGCTCGGCATCATATTTTGTGCTAAAATAATGAGGAAAATATGGCAGAGTAAAAGAACTCCGTATTTTGAAATACGGAGTTTTCAGAAATCAGACAAATCGCAAGCGGTTTGTCTGATTTGTTTTTGAAATTAAATCATTATCTGATGATTAATTATGAAGTTTTTGGATTTGCTTTCCCGAATGGTCTACGGTGTAATTGTCGGGATAAATCAACTCGGAAACCTTTACAAATTCAAACCTTTCGGATAAATCCTGTATTATTGACGGCAGTACCTTTGCGGTCAGTTTTGTACCGTTGTGCATAAGTATAATATCGCCGTTTTGGGTTTTTGAAATTCGCTTTTTTATGCTTTGCTCCGTTGCGTCGGTTGTGTAATCCAGACCGTCAACCGACCACTGTATGTACGTTCTGCCGCTGTCCTCGGCGGCGGTCATAACGGTGTTGTTGTATCCGCCCGAGGGCGCGCGCATAAGCACGGGCGCCTGACCCGTAATTTCCTTTATGGCGGCGTCGCATTTGTCAAGATCCTTTATAATATCGGATTTTGACATTTTGGTGTAATCGGCATGATTGTAGGAATGGTTGCCAATATCGTGTCCTTTTTCATAAATCTTTTTTACGCTTTCGGGATAATCCTGCGCCCATTTGCCTGTCATAAAGAATGACGCTTTTATATCGCATTCTTCAAGTGCGGACAGTATTTCGTCAATATCGTTGTCGTTCCAGGCGCAGTCAAACGTAAGCGAGATTTTGTTATCGTTTCGTTCGACGTTGTAAATCGGGATTTTCCGCTCGTTGGAATTAAATACGGACGCCGTTCTTGTAAACGAAAATATTCCCAAAACTATAGCGATAAATACAGCTGCTGTAATTATATGCCGCATTTTAAATACAAAAATTTTCATATTTTTCTCCGTTTCAACCATTAAATGCTCTGTTAAAAATATATTCGTACATCTTTAAAAATATGACTGTATAAATTTAATGACGGGAGGGAATAATTAGAAATATAATAGTATTGCGGAAAGGAGCGCTTTTGTTGCGTAAAAGGGATTACAATTCTGTGCCGGAAAACAGCACAATAGCCGAGGCGGAAAAGATAGTCAATAATTATCTTGAAAAGATGAAAAAAAACGATCGGAGCGTAAAACGCTCCGACCGTTATAAAAACAAAATATTAAAGCTATGCCTGGCTGTATGTATAATAACGATTATCGCCCTGGCATGTAAAATAATTATTGCGTAAACGCATTGTCGATGTATTCGATATATTTTTCGTAATCGGATGCCGAAACGGAATTTTTATCGTATTGGAAGCTGTAATAAATTGATTTTCCGTCCAGTATAAGATACTTGCGGTGCGTAATTATATCATTTTTTGACGTAGTAACGCCAAACCAGTTATTTCCCGCAAGGGAATACAGCACCGTTCCGGGCGTATTCTGCGCATATTCCTTTAAAAGCTCCGACGGCTGTGCGCTTGAAGAGTTTTTTTCGTATGCAATCTGCATTGATGCACCGCCCACATTGTCAAACAGGCTTAAAACCGTATCGCCGTCAGGCCGTTTTTTTGAAAACACCGTGGGATACGGGCATGACAGGGTGTTTGAAACCGTGAATACACGGTATCCGTCCGCATTTATCGGGTCGGTGTTTTCCGTTTCAACTCCGACAACAGGTAGCGAGGTGGGAACAGGCGTATTGCTTGCCTTATCTGACGGCTCGACTGTCGGTGCGGCGGTGGAGTTGAGCGCTTCTGCGCCGTCACGTGTTTTCCATGCCGCATTGTTGCTGTTTATCATCACTGCAATATATGTAATAATGGCGCTTACCGCCGCCAAAAGTATGATTGCTATAAAGTATATGAGTTTTTTGTGTTTCTTTTTATTGGCTTTCCGTTTGTTCTTTTTCTCGGCTTTTTTTGCTTCAAGTTCAGCTATCTTTTTGCGCCTGTTAAGGCGTTCCTCTTTCAAAGCCTCAAGCTCCTCACGGCGTGCGGCGGATTCGGTCTTTTTGCCTTGTCTGACCGACTGACCGCAGCGGTCACAGAAACGCATTCCGCTTTTCAGCTCCCGCCCGCAATTTTTGCAATACATATACGTACTCCTTTACATTTAGTCTGATTATCACAAAGAAAACGTAATTTCTACGATATTTATGTTTATATTATATCACATTTTTAAGAAAATATCAAGTTAAAACAATATAAATGTCTGAACCCGCATAAAACCTAATGATTTGGGCATTTCGACCAACATTAATATTTTACCAAAACTACAATAAAATGTCAGCAAAGTGTCGAAAATATACAGAACTGACGAGTGTAAGTATGTCAAAAAGTATGTCAAAACAGGCAGCGATTTATATCTTATATTTTAAAAAATATGCAATAATTATTCAAAATAGTGTATATTTATGCGAACGCAAAATATCAAGAAAAACGGTTTAAATATGGGTTCGACTCCCATATTCTTGAGGGTAAAAAATAAGGGTAGGGGAAACTTAATTCCTCTACCCTTATTTTTGTTGTTTAGGGAAAAATGAAAGCACTAAACAACAGGTATAAATTCACCATAATTATTCACACTACGACCTATATCATTTGTCAAGACTTTTCATCAATCGCATTATCATAGTGCAGTATTTCAAATCTTTATCATCCAACCCCAAACCATTACCTGTACCTGAAATGATACCATGGTCAATACAATATTGAACACCTTCACGCGCCCATTCTGGCATATTATTATCCACATAATTGTATATCATAGGATTTTTTAATTCATTAACTTCTTGCTCTAATATGTCAAAACGTTTCTTTTCTTCAGATGTCATAGCTTCGTCACCACCTTTGTCCAATAAATTTTTATAATTCTTTAATTCATTAAGTGGATAATTTTTGCCCGGACAATCTGAGTCACCAATCTCTCTGTGTCCCACAATCGTAGCATCGGGATAATAATTGCTTTTTAAGTAATCTATAAGCTGTGCAATGGCTATTTTTTGCGCCTGTGGCATAGTCTCGTGTGTATAAGCTCCTTCAGCACAAATACCTATAGAGCAGTGATTCATTCCTTGTACGTGGGCACCCAGCGCCCATAAGGGTCTGCCCTCATATATGCTACCATCTTTCCTAACAAAAAAATGATAGCCTATACCAGACCATCCATTGTTTTTATGCCATTCATCTACCTGTTGAGCAGAACATTTGCTTGCCTCAGCATGGTGAAGAACTATATATTCGGTGGAGGAGCGTTTTGATAACGCCCCATTCCACTTCCAATCAGTTTTTATAATGTTCATATCACATTACTCCTTGTTGGGTTCCTCATAATTCAATGCACGTGTACTGTCTGATAATCCTGTCGTAGTCGGATCGTTTATTGTAGTCCAAAGATTAGCAATAACTAACATCAGTACATACGGATTCGATATAGCCTGTGCTAATACTTGTCCCAAGTACGTCCAAGATGTTAAATCTTTTGCGGTTATACCCAGATAAGCTAAAATCGGTGTAAATATTGCAACTATAACCTGTACATAGAATACCGGATTTTTAAATCTTACTTTCCAATTAATCTTCATAACCTATGCCTCCTTTAAAATAACATTTTTAATACATAACCTATTACGCCGCCCACTACAGCAGTTAAAACAATGTTAACAATACTATCGAGGCGCCTTTCAGGTTTTTTTTCAATTTCTTCAACTCTGCCCGTGAGAGAATTCATATTTTCTCTCAATGCTTTTGTCTCCGTAGCAATAATATGTACACTTTCAACCAACCCTTCAAGATTATTTAATCTTCTGCGAGTTGCCTTGCCTTCCTCTTCCACTATTGCTTCCAGAGTAGCTATTCTTTCTCTAATTGTTATCTCATCCATCATTCTACCTCTCTCGTATTTTCTTTTCTAATTCTTCCAGTCTCTCCTCTAACGCAATCATTTCTAATGTATGGATTTCATTCTGACGTTTCAATACACGATCAAGAACAGCACAGTGTTCAGCTCTTGTTATATATCCGTTCGGATCAAATGTTGTTTCGTCCTTTCCGTTTACATATCCCGCAAGATACGCATTGCGAACTGTATTATAGAACCAATCATCCTTTTTAACGTCCGTAAACGGCATTGTTAATTCTTTCGGGAATATCATATACATACTGCTGACATCACCTATGGGGATAGTTCCTCTACCACCCTTAGCCCAGTTTTTCCCCCAAGAGTTTTGAAACTTTACATAGAAATATCCATCTCTTTCTTCAAAACCATACGCTATCACACAATGTTTTTCGGGAAAAGCCGTTTTGCTTTCGATGATTATTGGCAAATTATAGTTAATAATAGCAAGCTTAAAGTTATTAATCTTCTCATCAGTGTTTGACCAACGTATCTTACAATATCCCGCTATGGCTGAATCTTTTGCATACTCATCCAATTCGGGTTTTGACTTAACTATTTCTTTAACTTCTGGCATCTCTATTAACTGGGGAAGCATCTCGTAAGGAACGCTTCCCAGATTTAACATAGATTTTAACGCCGGCTCCAACAACATCCCCGGGCGTGTACTGTCGGCTGTACGGTGTTTTCCATATATATACGCTACAGAATATTCTTTTTTATTATCCTGTGAAGCTGATATTGCTGTTAAGTTAGATGCTAATGCACACGCTGGACAACAATCAATATTCCCTTGATCTATTACACGGGATAAATACTCCACAGGAATTTCATATTCTGTTATGCCCGACACGTCTGTTTTTGGCAATGTTTTTTTGATAACGTTAAAATCATAAATCCTGTTATCTTCAATTGTCATTTTCATTATTCTGCACCTCCGTTCCATATAACTGTTGTTCCAATGCACCGATTTCCTTGCGCAATCGCTGACGTTCTGCCAGTTCAGCGGCGTATTCGTCTTTGGTTGCCGCACCCTCGGCGATTTTACACGCTATATAATCGGTATTCTGTAGCTGCTGTTTTCGCATTTCTATCTGTTCAATTATAGTTTCCATATCATTTCCCCCACATTATAAATTTCATTCCATGCATGAACGGCATTGTAGTAGGTGATTTTAGCTGCATAACCCAATCGTATTCCGTTTCTGAATGTTTATACAAAACAGGCGAAATAAGACGCGATGAACCGCCTGTTAATGTTGAAATATTAAATAAATTGTACTGGGTGCCGCCATAATCCAACACGTTTGTAACACAAATGTCGCTGTCGGGCAATCTGACCTTTTCGGTGGTCGCAATCCACGTTATAGGCGTGTTATCGGCAGTAATTTTTTGCATTGTGTTTGCCGCACGCATAAATATACCGCCGTATGATAGCAGGGCTGTTGTTCCCTTGGTGCACAAGTTCAGCGTTGCCGTTGCCCAAAATGACGTTGTTCCCGTGGTAGCGGATACATTATATTTGACATAGCAGAAAAATTTTTCATATTTTTTGATTTTTTGCAGTTGTTCAACCGTCAGCAATATGTTCAATTCCGTTGCTGCTTCATCGCCCGTGTAGGTATAGTCAATGATTGTGTCGTATTTGCCCGTTCCGTCTATTTCTGATTGTAGCGCGGATATTGCGCTGTCCGTTTCGGTTTTGGTGTAAACGTCTGAAGAATTTGCCTTTTTAGCAACGGTAGCGGATAAACTGTCAAATGAACTTTTTGAAACATAATCAGTTATTTTATAAGATAAAACATCATAACCATGCTCTGTAATAACGAAATTATCATCAACTGAAATGTCTTTTCTATACCATATAGTTGTAATATTGCCTAATTGATATTTATTATCGGTAAAAGTTTTATCAGAAAAATAATAATCTATAGGAGGAGCGTTATAAGAAACTTCATAAGGTAGTTTAACTATATATTCTAACCCCTCTTGAGACATTTGAATTGACAATTCAGATGGAGATGTAAATTCAAAACATCCACTTATGTCAGTCGGCTGATAATCAATAGTATTTCGAAATTTTCCATAAAATGTAACCATACCTATGGAATAATACCATAATTCACTTGGAATATCCCCGAGCTTAAAACACAATTCATAAGTATTTCCGCTGTCACTTGTAGTTTTAAGAATGTATGCATTTTTTATTGTGATTTTATATTTGAAAGCTCCATGTTCTCCATAGCCGCTACTGGGACAAAATCCACTTTTAACATTATACATTGTATTAATCTTACCGGAAGGAACAGGAACATCTAATGTCATTTCACTAACATCCCCACCATTTTTATATACACCGGATAATGTTTTATTGATAGTGTCAAGTTTTCTTTGCAAATCATTGAGCTCGCCAGATGTAGCATAATTACCAACCAACGAGTCAAATCCGTTTTTAGTAATGACAAAATTATCACCAACATTGATATCTACCGCCCAAACAGTCGCTATATCACCAAGATCGTAAATATTATCCACAAATTTTTGGGCATAATAATCATCAGAAAAGTCAGGCCCATATTGAACATTTTTTAAAGAAAACTTTAAAATCTCAGAAGGCGGATCTCCCGAATAAGAAGTGTACTCAAAAGTATAAATATAGCTGTCGATCACAATATCAAATGTACTCAGTTCATCATTTAAAGCAAAATTACCCAAGGGGCGAGAATACAACTCAGTCGGAATATCTCCTACACCACACTGGATATAATAAGAACCATTATCATTTATAATTTTAGCATTCGTCATCGTACAGTTATAGTTAAAACGATGATATCCACCGGCTTCGTCTCTTACCCCATTCCAATTTCCACGAGCTACATTGTAAATCTTATTAATGCGAGACGTATCTGTAATAGGCACATCAAGCGTTAAACTGTCTATATTTCCACCTTGGATAATACTATTTTCCATTTCCGTTACAATATTATTTAAATCAGAAATTAAAGCATACTTTGTGTCTGCATCAGCAGTTTTTAAATACTCTGATAAGTCAACAACAGAAGGAAAACGGTCAAATTCAAAGCCGCAAATGTTACCTATGCCGGTTTGTGAATTATATGAAACTGGGATTTCATCAGAATATGTAACTATGGTTCCCGTGAAGACAATATTATCTCCGACCGTTAATCCCTTAATATCAAAGCCTGTTAAGTCGTTGATATTATAGAAACAACCCTTTGAATATTTATTGTCTCCGCCATTTGCCAAGTAAGCCTTAATATCATCTACTAATACTTTTAAAGAACGAGAACCTTGATACTGAAATACACCTGTTGTAATATTTTGTAAAACTTGTACCTTCTTCTTTAGATCGTCATAATTATTTAAAATTTCATCTATATCAGGCGCTTCTTTTGATAACATATAAGAAGGAAAATCCTGTAATATATTTCTATTTCCCATTCAATCACCTCCTGTTATGAATTAATTGTAAATGTGCCATCTGAAGCTACTGTGCCTATGTCGCCGTTACGGTAGGCTACAAAGTAATGAAGACCGCCTATTAAATAAACATAGCCTGACATCGAATTAGTATACACATATACATCATCTTTTGTTATCATATTTAAAGCTTGTCTTATATAAAAGCCATTATCAACAATTTCAATTCCCGGAACTACTCTGGTATTATACGTTGCCTTACCGCCATCTATCGAATATGGCTGTTTTAATTGACAGGGCATTCCGTCTATAGCGGTTCCACCATAAGTTTCATTCCACTTTCGATCTTCATATTGATACATTTGTGTTTGCATACCATATTGATCCCATATAGACACAGCTTTGGGACGAAACCCAAGATTAATAAATGCTTCGGCTACACCCTTGTCCAAATCATACGTCACAGTAGGACTGTTATACGTACCAAAAACCATTCTGGTATTTTCATAACAATTCGTTACTGTTTCCTGAGTTTTATTACAAACCGTGTTTAACACATCTTCTACCCATTGCCGAAACTGTAAAAATGTTGCTTTCCCCGTGGGGAATTTTTCTTTAAATGTTGTAAACCAACCCATCTAATCACTCCTTTCTTGTTAAATGTCTGCCTATAAATCTATCCTGTCCATTGTAATATATACGAACTATATTACCAGCGGCTAACGTATCAGATGTATAATTTATTATGTCGTCATAGATTTCTTTTGTGCCCAAATCTTTACAAGTACACAACTTTGTTTCCTCATCATAACTAACGACAGCAACATCTATATACTTTTCAAAATTTATATTAGACAAACAGTTTATTACCTCTTGATGTATCATATTTTGTAACGCAACATAATACTCGTTGCTAATATCCTCTTCGGATTTAGTTAAAATATTTTTTAGCAAGCAATATTCACCTCATTCATATTTGATAAACTTATTGATGTTTTGGGATCGTTACTACAACTAAACGAATAACTATCTATCACATAGTTTTCATCATTTATGTCTAAGCTCGGACAGGTGATTAAAACACCTTTATTTACATCCAAGAACGGTAAATAACTGCACGATAGATTTAAAGTTCTGACCCCTCGGCTCCTTTGTACCAGTTCATACATACTGTTTTCCAAGCACAAACTATCTGCATACAAGGATGAATTCTCAATAGTTTCTGCTACCACACCGCAATACTTTATTGCATAAGGACTTTTAGGATTATTGTTTTCAACCGATGCAGAGAATTGATATCCATTTGTAATAGCCCCTTTTGTAATAATTTTATTTCTCATCTTGCTCCAATTATCAGACATAGAGACAGATAGTAAATCATTATCACCCTCTTCAATTCTGTATATAATCGGGACGTTGTTATTAACAAATTCCAAAACATTCGATTCTACGCACATATGCCCTGTAGTATTGTAATATACGTCACTGGAAATTGTTTCAGCAAGCTTTGTAAAAACTTCACCCATAGCATTTCCGGCTGAATTGTCCAGCTTGTAATATGTTACCTGCTCGGCGTATTTATTATTAAAATAAATATCCTGAAAGTCCCAAGGTATTCCGTTGCCTCTATCGGCCGTTAAGAGCGTGTGGAAGGCTTGCTTCATTGGAACGCCCGTTGGAACAATTGTGCGTAGGGGAGAGCGTCCATATATCTCTCCGCTAAACAATCCAAATTTGTCACACAATGAAAATGCAATCGTATGGTTAGAGACTTCTTTTGTACTTGAAGGGTCATTAACACAGAAAATACCTTGTTGTTCCCAGTATACAGTATCTTTATATACTACTCCTGCATCCAGTCTAAACTTGGTACCAAACCAAATTATTCCTGTTAGGGGAGAAGGAGTGTATTTTTTATTAAAGTTCTGTAAGGTTATAGATAACGTTCGGCGCTGACCTGTTTGATATGTAACAGATAGATTACCGCTCATAAAATCAGAACTAATGTCCATTCTAATTGTCTCATCATCATTTAATAGGTACAATCTAAAAACAGGAATAACTACATCACCTTTAAAAATTTTCATCTTTAAATCTATGGGTAACTCGCTTATTCCATTAACATATACCTCGTTAGCAATGTGTGTTATATTATAGTTGTAGGCATTATCCCTTATATAACTATTCTCCAAAATATACAATCACATCACCCACCTTTTGCCATAAGATATTTACTTACGCTATCTTGTAAATATTTTGCTTTTGAGTCTAACAACAAAGTAGATGTAACAGGGTTAGTCGCAATAGCATTTGCTAAAATGGATATATTGTCTAAATCGGATATTTGTTCAATACTAAACGATGCCGTGACAGCCCGCTCGTATGTATCACCATAGGTAATAGAACTACTTGAAATATCACAGGGGATAATAAATCCTCGACTGTCTATCAATACTTTTAAACAATTACTACGGGCAAACTTTAACCAGTCGTTCACGTAATCATATGTTTCTAAATATTCAGCCGAGCCGCCACACTCCACCTTACCAAGTAACCCCTGAATATTTTTTGTAACAGTAGCTATGTTTGCTCCTGAAACCTTACTGTATGCATTCTGTGTCTGATAGAATGTTTTTGATATTTTCTGCTCTTGTCCGCTATCCTGAATATCCATTATAAAAGACCAAACATTATCAGGGTCAACCTTGTAAACATCATCTGTATCAGTAGAAATTAAACCTACGATAGTCACTTCGTTTGTACGCAAATTTACAGTCTTTGATATTAACGGTGTAGCCATTGTAATATGGTCATTTGAATCTTTGCAAACGGGATATACGTAATATTTATAATCACACATATCACCAACCATAAAATCTTCAATAATTTTCTGATTAATATCAGAAGTTTCAAAAATTTTATACAATTTATCTTTTTCACCAATAGTTTTATAAATAGTATAGTGATGTAATCCCGTAGCTGCGCTATTCGAATTTCCTCCCGCTAAACTATCATTCATGTTGGCTAAGACTTTTGTAGTTGAATTCCACTCAAAGTCTTGTTTAAGACCCTTTCCTTTTAAACCATCCACGAGTTCATTGGTAGCTTTTGCTTGCTCGTCAACCCCAACACCGGAGTAACTGACTCCGCCATAAAGTTTTAAATATGCCATGTCATCACTCCTTTTCTAAATCCTGAACTTGAAAACTTTCATTTGAAAGAACAACTAAATACCAATGTGACGATACAGGGCGTTCTTCGTGCCAATAATACACTATGCCATTGTCATCACCCCAATTAAACTCTGTAGGGTTATCCTCTGAATATATGAAGGGCATACTTAAATTATCATCTTCAGTTTGCAACGCTGTTACTAAAGTAGAATAATATTTTTGATTTTCACAACCATCCCAATCATTATGAGTGTCATATAAATAAAAATAGAATTTCTCCTTGCCATTAATCTTTGCTATAAGCTTCATACCATCGTATTCAATTGATTTTATATTACCGTTATCATCGGCGACCTCACATATTTTACCTATATAATCAGGGAATAGTTTTATACGCAAATATATTGTATTATCCTTGAAGTCAAGACTGTCCTCTCCATCTATTTGTGTATAAGCTATCTCGTTATTCGGCTGTAAACTCATATAATTATTCGAAGCGTCCGCATCATCAATTTTACCATAGCTTACAGCATTGTTCGACGTAACAGAAGGTGTAATAAATAACGTCTTAGACCAGTCCAAAACAACACTATGATGTTCTCTGTAGTATTTAGCTGTAAGATATGAATTCGTAGTATCTTGATTATATTGAGCTTTGATATAAACTTCTTTAGTAATATTAATCTGATTATTATCAACGAATGAAGCTACTATTTTATAATCGTGTCCGCTCATAAACTGATTGTAATTGAAAACAATGTTAGAACTATAAACGTTTTTCGTGGAGTATATAGTTTCGTATACCCCCGATGAATTCTTTTCAAATAGAGTAAAACAATAATGATTTAAAATACCATATGATGTGTTGTATTTTATATTAAATGTAGGATTGGCATATTGGACAGCGATGGGGGATTGTTGTGTAGAAGCTAATCCGTCTTGCCCATTTATAGTAAATGTTACTGTGGGTTGTTCGGTAACTGTATAGTAAAACTCGTCACTATCTATATAATTACAGAGTATTTGATATGAGGTGCCAGCTACAAGCACCTTATACAAATCATCATCATAATCAATAATCGCATAGCCATAAAGCGGGTCTCCGTAAGAGTCTAAGTCAGCACTTTTATGAGGATCAACTGAGTCTACACTTTGTCCGGGCGCATATATACTTCCGTTACGAGGGTGTCGAAACGTATACATCCTTATAGGATATTCTTTGCCAAGTATTCTAATTGAATATTTTGCATTGTCATCCCAATATATTATAAGGTTAGCATATGTAGTATGTTGATCGGAATATCCGACTATATCAGTTGCATGCTTATCATAAATGTTGGTATGAGGTCTTATTTGTATATAGGCTTTATCTTTGACTTTTTGAGTACGAGCGTCATATGGTAAAAACTTTGCACCCGACATTGTACCATAGTTTTTATCACTCTCTAAAAAGCCATATCCAATAACATTATTGCAATTCTCTTCATATAATCTCATTTGCCAAAGGTTCGTAGAATTGTATGGAACAATTGCATTTAAAGCCTCACCGTAAATTGTTGTGCTACCCTGATAATAAGAGGAATAGTCTTTCAGCGATCTTCTATCCACACCATTCTGTATGGTGTATCCGTGTTTCATCTTCTCAGAAAATTTACCGTCTTGTGTTTGCCAAATAATCTTTTTTCCATACTCACCTTCGTTTTGGATACTAACATTAAAAAATGCTTTTGCTTCATTTCCGTCTCTATCCGTACCAATCAAGTCATCACTATACCAATAATAGTTCTTAGTAGCATTGGTATTTAACAAACTTAATCTTGTTCTTATAATTTCACTACAATTAAAAACACTGCTATGAAATGTTATTTGTTCCTCGCCCTTTTTCAACGGTAATGTCGTAGAGCAAGGGGAGGGAGAAGTGGGTTTATATAACAAAAGTTTCACATCTCCTTTCTGTAATAAAATAAGAGCTACCTCGAAGATAGCTCTTATATGATTGATAATACTTCTATATTTGAAAATTCTTGACATATTATGTCGAAGTTGATATAATACATATTGTGGAAATCCACCGTTGCACTGTTGAGTTTTTGCCATCTTGTAAACGGTTGGACGGTTAAGACGGTTGCCTTGTCATCCCGCATGGGCGGAATGGAGGCGAATGTATAGCCCTTGACGGGAAATAACTTCTCGGAGGGAGTTGATACATATTACTTTATCTGAAATTGCTGCTATATGCACTATTTTAAGATTTGCTTATGCAATTCTAAAAGCAATAATAGCACATATAAAGAAAAAGTGAGCCGTCTGCTGCAACAGATGTGGCTCACTGAGTTTTGAGATTTTTCAATCTCGCCTTAGTTAACTGTATCTTCTGTGGCAACCGTCTTGGATTTCCACACTTTTATTATACCACAACTTTTTAATCTGTCAAGATTATTTTCTCATATTATTTGTATTTTGAGACTTTTGTTTAATCAGTTCGGTTGATTTCTCAAAAATTTCCTTAACATCACTGGCTTCATTAACAACTATATCGCCTTGAATCGTGTAGTTAGTCGAATTATCCTCACTCTTGGATAAAGGATTAGCCATAGACATATTATCCCAAGAAACAATAGGGAACATAAAACCAGATTGCGAATCATAACTCAACATATCTTTCCAATTCACCATAGGAATATTAGGATAGTCCATCTGTATCTTTTCTGTGGGTGACATATCTTCAACTAACTTTTTATACTCAATTCCATTGATAAATACTGAGCTTGGATACTTCGGAGGAACATCAGTCTTTAGGATGTTATCTTTGTTTTTGGTATCAGCATTATAACGATTGCCTTCCCATTTAGCATCTTTGAGACCATGTTTTCTATCACTTTCGCCCATAATACGTTCGTATTGTTCACGAGTTATCTGACCATTAACAAAAGCTTGTTTGATATAATCTTTATTATGAGTATAGTTAGTCGTAACATCATAGCCATCAGCTTTATTTTCTTCGATTATATCACGTGTTTTATCGTCGATATAGCCACTCTTTTCAGCAATCCAATTTGGACTATACTTTTCTATGTTTGCTTTTTCAGCCGTTGATATTTCAAAGGACGGTAAGACAGAAGCAATGGCAACACGCAACTTTTCAGGCATGTCATTTAACGCTTGGGTCAGAGCGGAAAGAGCAGCGGATTCATTCTTAATCAAATCGTTAGTTTCTTGCTTTTGACGAACTGCCTCGTTCTCATTATACTTAGTTTGAGTGTCATTCAAAAGAATTTGAGCATTACTCATCTCTTTTGCGGCGTTATATAAAGATTCGGGGTTTGCAACATTGACCTTACGGTTACCAAGAATAATCTGAGTATCACGCTCCTTGGCAATATTGTTATATTCAGCAGTTTTTTTAGCAACATCCAGTTCTTGTTTTGCTATCTCAAGCTTTTCCTGTGACCGAGCGTTCATATTTTCAAGCTGCTGGGTAAGCATTTCTTTCTGATATATATCATTTTCGTCTAATTTGGCAATCTCATTTTGATACCAAATCTCATTCTGATATATTTCATTTTTGATATTGCTAATCTTACCCATAACCGCACTATAGTCTTCTTCGTTGAATAACAAAGCACGGGTATCTTCATCTAACCATTGTCCAAGATCTTTATTTGCTTTTAGTTCAGCCGTATAGTCACGTTCGGTATCTCGAATAGACTGTAAAAGGTCATTTCTCTTAGTTTCAGCATCTATAATGGCTTGATTTTTCTCATAGACATAATCTAAAACTTCTTTTTTACGTTCTTGGAGTTTGATATATGCTTCTACTTGATTTAAAGCCATCTGCTTTTCATCTTCAGTAATCTGTTTTAATGCTTCCGCTTCAGCTTTTTTAGCGTCTTGAATTACTTCAAAAACTTGTGTCAACAGTACACTATCTTCAGGATTGGCTTCGCTGACAGCCTGTAAATATTTTTTGAAGTAAGCGCTTTGCTCATTTTCGCCATTGAACCATTTTTCGATATCTTGACCAGCAAGAATATCTTGGTATTTCGAGTCGCCAAGAACTTCAGCTACTTGGCTGCGAGCTTCATCTACAATAGCATTATTGGATTTAACTCTGTCATATAATAACTGATTAGTTTCAATCTCATAGTCAGCGTCTTCAATCTTTTTATTAGTCTTGGTGATGTCATCTTGATACCTTTGTCTCTCAAGCTGTTGGTCTGCTATACGAAGCTTAGTATAATTCTCAGACTGTTTAACGTATGCGTCGCTTGCTTTACTCATTGTTTCTTCGAGAGTTTTCATACCCTCACGCAATGCTTCAAGCTCGCTGGCGCTTGCACCCTCTGCAACACGCTTATTGAAATAATCTTCAGCTAAATCATAAGACTCCTTAGCTGTCTCAAATTGTCGTTTGGTTTCATCCAAAATCAGTTCCGAAGAACGTGTCATTGTATCCTGTATCCACTTAGAGGCTTGTGTTACAAACGCAGACTCCTTAGCATCATACATATTGGTGCCGGCACTGTCCTTTAACTCATCATAAATTGATCCTAATGTTTCGGCGTTACTCTTGGTGTCCTTGCTGAGTTGAGCCATATTTTTATAGAAGGTTTCATCATTTTCAGAAGAAAGTTGTCTCTTTTCTTTAATATATTGACCCATCTTTTCAACATATGGATTTATTTTATTTTTTTGAGCATTAGCTTGCGCACTGGTTATATTGTCTAAACCGATAGTGGGGTTGTCAAAATAGTTTCCTAAGTTGTCAACATATGCAACGCCGGCTCCGTTAAGACTTGGGTTTTCATGTCCTCTCTTCCAATTTGTAACATACTCAATGACATTCTGTCCATTTTCATGTCCCCACTTATTTGCAGGGGTACCGTGAGCCCAAGTTTGGTCTTTTTCATCACCAATTACACCCTGTATTACAGTACCATCGGTCAAATGAATATTTACATAGTCACCGATCTTTCCGAAAGTGTTTGTCATAGCGACGACTTTTCTGCCGTTAATAGTACCATAGCCTTCGCTATCATAATTATTTCCAGTTGCTTGCCTGAGTTTATACTGTTGGGATGATTTGTCAGTTACAGCCATCCAATTCATCCAAGTAGTATACTTTCCTAAACCTTCAGGAACAGGAATGGTTCCGTTAGCATATGTACCAATAGGCTTATCTATCTTTTCAGATACTTTTTCACCTACAATATCATATTCACCTTTGTCAAACAGAGTGGGGGAGTCAACAATTGACCATTCTCCTGTCTTTTTATTTATGGCATATTCTTTCTTATAGTTTTCGCCCGCTATACCATAATCTTTTGTTCCGGTAGCATAAAAACGTCCAACTTTACCTGTATTCCAGTATCCACCGCTAAGCTTTTGCTCGACAACCTTACCGTTACTTGAAGAGGCCGCAATAACAGTATCATTACCAATATACATTCCAACGTGTTCCGGCAATCCTGACTTATTAAAATCTGTAAATATTAAGTCTCCGGGTTGTATATCAGAATAATCAACTTTCTTTGATTTCGGGTACTGTTCATAAGTAGTACGAGGTATATTAATTCCATTTTTCTCGTATACATATTGCATTAAACCTGAACAATCAAAACCGTTAGGCGAAGTACCGCCCCATACATATTTAGTACCAAGATACTCTTTAATATCATTAGCAAGAGCATTACCTTTAGGCGTAGCGCCTAACGCTTTACTTAATTGATTATCGCCAAGCCAATCTTTATCAAATACATCCTCAACTTGTTTTACATATCCTTTGATACCTTCTACCCAGCTATGCCAAGCATTATTATCTAATGCAGGCGATTTTGTAGGGTTATTCGCAAGCCAAGCATGAAAATCGTTTATAATTATTTTGGTGTCATTAACATAACCTTGCGTTTCAGTTTTCTTCTCTTCATGATCTGCTTTTTGTATCTCTGAAGTAGTATCGTTAGTATCTTTTATAGTACTAACAGCGGCCGTAGTAGCTTCGTTAAGATCAGCCATTGACTCATTGTAAGACCTAACATCTTCAGCATGCTTTAACTCTAAAGCAGTCTTTTGCATAGCGGTGATATCGTTATAATACGACTGCCACATATCCCGAAGTTGTTCAATCTCAGACTCTTGCTTTTCTACAGCGCTCAAAGGAACATTGGGAGTAACATTAAATCTTAATCCGGTTAATGAACCCTTTTCAAGATTCTCCATGTTCTTTTCGAAATTACTTACTGCTTCATCAGTCATTGAAGTTGAATTTGTTGTCAATCCATTTAAGGCCGACATATAATTCTTAGCAATTTCTGTTTGATACTCATAGATAGCTTTCTTGCTCTCAAAGATTTCTTCTCCAACCTCTTTCATTCTGTTTGCAAGCGTATTGGCGCTTTCAGAGGTGGAGGGAACAATACCTCTTAATCTATTAAACTCATCAATCAAAGCGCTTGTCTTTTTGGTTGTCAATTCAATAGATTTTTGAGATAACGTTATCTTACCAAGAAAATCACTTTCTGGGAGCAAACTTTCAGAGTCTTTAAGCTTTGCAATGCTATCAGACAATCCGTCGATTGAAATCTTGATTTTATCTATTTCGTTTGATATGGTTGATGATTCGAGTTGGTTGTTAGCGTCTTTAATCTGTTTTGCGGTTGCTTGTGCGTCTTTGCCTACAGCCGTACTAAAGCTACTTAATAGCCCCTGACGTGACTTATCGAACAATGAGTTTATTTGATTCATTCTATCGACAAAACTTGCAATAAGGTTATTTTTAGTTTCATCTGACAAATCTTTTGAAGCTATCATATTAATAATCATTGCTTCGGTCAACGTATTCATACTTGAAGCTGTATTTAATGTTTGCTTTGCTAACCATTGTTGCGCATCGGCTTCGCTCTTAATGTTATCAATTTGTTTTGATAAGTTCAATAAAGTTTCGGCACGCAGCTCTTCAAGTCTGGCTATAGTTAGCTCTTGTAACGCCTTTTTATTCATTACAAGATTACCATTTTCATCAAACATGTATTGTAAGTATTCATCACCTAAACTTAAAATTGACTGCAATGTATCAACACTAAAATAGCCTACTGAATTATACTCTTTGATTGTGCTTGTAATAGTTGTATAAGCATTTTGGAGCTCATCAAGACTTGCTGATAAGTTACCTAATGTAGTAGCCTGTCCTTGAGTATCTTTAAGATTGAAAACATCACCAAACTTTGTTCTACGAGCACTGGTAATAAACATTGATACAGAAAGATTAGCATTTTTTGCCGCTGTTTTTATCTTGTCAAAAGCTTTTGCGTAATCTACATAAAAGTCTTGAAGCTCATGCATTTCGGTACTTGTAGCTGCGGCAGTATCGCCAACATCCGCAATAATTCCACTAATCTTCGTTCCCTGAATTTCTAACCCTTGGGTGTCAAGTTGAAATAACTTGTCAGTATTAATCACACCATTTTCATCAGTAGCCTGACCAACTAATGTGTCAATATATTGTTCAACAGTATCTTTATCAAGGACTTTTCCTTCTCCCGTACCATCATCTATAACAGGAGTAAATGCGACAGGAATTTGTATATTGCCATACTCTCCAAAAGAACCCATAACCGTCGAAGTAGTACCTTTATAATCTTCGGGGTTGTCGCCCCAACTTTCTAAGGCGGTTCGATTTTTAGATATGGTTTTATCGTTCCAATATATATATGGACGATTTGCTAAATCAATATTACCATATTTAAAATTCTGACTTTCAAGCAATTCCTTCTTGTCTTGAACATATCCTCGTTGAGCTTCAAGATAACTCTGAACTATTTCATTATCGGTAGGAGCGGTTATTTTTCTTTTTATCTTACCAAGTTCGATTAATTTTTGAATTAAAATATCTGCGTCTTCGGCAGAAAGTTCTAATCCATCCATTAATCCTTTAAAGAAACCATATTGCTCTATGGACAAGTTACTATTTTCATCATAGTTCATTCCATTCGCAACAATCTTTTGCAGGTCTTCATCCGTCAAGCCTTGGAGCTTTTCAGCCATATCATCAAATGTTTTTCCCTCGAAAAGACCATCTTGGGTTGCAAAATCAACGCCATTTTTAATCTTCTGTTCCATTTGGTAGGTCTTTTCGAGTGCGTTGCTTACAGACTTAGTAACATTATCAATACTCGTAGCAGTATCAGGAGACTCTTTTTTAATTGCTTCCGCTTGTTTTTTTAAGTCCTCAAAATTTCTGATTGCAGAATTAACCTTATTAACATCGCCACTCTTATAAGCTTCATTTAATGAATCTACTGCTTCCTGATAGGATGAATAAACTTTATATTTTTCTTTGTCCGCTTGAAGAACGGCAAGCCCATAGGCTTCTAAAGAAGATTTTTGTATGGGAATTTCATCTGCATCAACGCCGACAGTTGAAGTCCACCAGTTTGTTTTTAAATTTATAGCGGAAGAAATATCATTTAGAATTTTTTGTGCCGTTTTATCAGTTGGATCAAAATTCTCTAAAAACTCATTGTATAATGCAGTTAATTGTTGATAAATTTCTTCACGAGTGCCAGCAATACTCCAATTATACTTGTTGTCTCCTACTTCACTGGTGTTATCCCTTGTTTTTCTTACGCTATACTGGTTGAGGATATCAATATATTTCGACTCAAGATTATCATGACTTCCCTTTAATACTTTAACAGTTACAGTATTATTTAAAAAATCTCTTGTTGCTTGAATATCCTTACCATTAGTACCTAAATACCTCACTGCTTCTTTTTGGCGGATTTTTTGTAGCTTCTTAATTTGTTCATCATATTTTCCGTTGACAAGATCAAGCTGTGAAGCCTCTACACCGTACTTTTTAACTAATTCATTTTGAATATTAGTTAATTCGCTTTTAGCATCCTTATATGAATTTAAGGATAAATTAGAATCTTGAAGCCGCTTATTAAGTTCTTCATATTTTCCTATTGTGGATTGAAGTTGATTATCTTGTTGTTGCCATTCTTGGGTGGTTTCTTGAACTCTCTTACGTGCATCTTCGGCTAAATGAGTAAGTTTAATAAAACCTGTTATGAACAAATCCGCAACTATTCCTGCCAGCATTCCCGCACCTATGTTTAGTAAAGAAGATCCAAGTCCCTTTAAAGTTTTAGATAGTACACTGGATGTTTTGTTAGTTTCTTTAAGATATTTATTAAAACCCTTGAAATTTTTTGTTGAATCTTCAATATCCTTACTCAATATAAAGTTGTAAAGATCTGAATTTTCATCAATGCCCTGATTTTTGAAAAATTGCGATGTTGTACCGTATTTTTGTGCATTTTGTAACTTTTTCTGGAATTTTTCTGGTTGATATTTTTTGAAAAACTGTTCTCCTTGTGCACGACCAGTTTTTATGTTTTTTCTCTGCTTACGTTTTTCTCTAAAAAAATCCAAATACGCAGAACCCCAACTGTTTGTTTCAGAATCATACTGTAAGGCCTTAAAAATTCTGAAACATATTTACTTCTGATAAACATTTTAACATAATAAGGAAAAATATGTATTGACATTTTTTGATAAACAATATATAATATAAGCAAGAAATTAATAGGAGGGAACTTTTATGAAAAAAGGATTTAATAAATTATTTGGTATAATTTGTGCTATAACAATGGTATTAACAACAATAATACCTATTGCACACGCTGAAAACGATATTAGAGTGGTAATGAATGGAAAAGAGATACAATTTGACGTCCCGCCGCAAATTGTAGATGATTATACTATGGTGCCGGTAAGAGCTATTTTTGAAGCTTTAGGATATACTGTTAAATGGATACCTGAAGCACAAATGATTGTAGCAATAAATCAAGAAGCAGATAGAGCTATTTTGATGAACATCAATATCACAGTAATAGTAGCTGGTTCTTATAAAGAACTTTTGAACGAATACAATAATAACAACAAAGATGTTACGAACTATTTTCAAAAAAATAGTTATTTAATAGAAAAGGCGCCTGTTATTATTAATGAAAGAACTCTTGTGCCCGTGCGCGTAATCGCAGAAGCAAATGGGTTTATTGTAAATTGGGAACCATTTACTCAAACAGTATCGCTTAATTCGGGTGGAAAATCATCTTATTTTTCAACATACTCTTCATTTTATGATGAGGCACCTACATTATATTCTTTTGCTAATATCTTAGACAGAAAAGAGATAAAGAAATCCTTTGATGCTTCGAATGGATTTTATACATATGTATATTACTTAACCGACGTAGAAGACCCTTCTATTTTTGCTAAAAGATATGTAGATTATTTAACAAATGATGGGTATTATATAACTCCAAACAAAAATTCGAATAATACTATATTAATTAATTATGTTAACAATATAATTATAAGTGTAAGTACGATGACAAATCCAAATGGAATAATTGTTATTTTTGGTTCACCATCTGTTCTATCTAATAGCACTATAACCGAACCTGTAAATGAACACAATATGGAAATAGATAATGAAATACAAAAAACTCAGCAAGAAATCAAAAGGTTAAAATCTAAAATAAAAACCATAAAACAAGAAATTGACAATAAGACTACAGAAATGAATAATGTTGCAAAAAGTAGTGATGTTCGAGTAGTTATGGGTGGTCGCATTGGACAGTCGGGAGATCCAGATAAAATACAACAAATTCAAAATGAAATTGATGAATTAAATGTTGACTTAAGATATTATGAAGAATTACTGGATAATGAGCAAGAATATTTAAAGAAATTGCAACTCTCATATGAATAAGTAATACTCTATACCAAAGGAGGAACTTTGTTTTGAAGAGATATTGCTATATCTGTAAGGAAACAATTGATAATGATAAAATTACTGTATGTCCTGTATGCGGATGTGAAAATTCTTTATGCACCTCTAAAGACGAGGAAGAATTGCTTAGGGCGGGGTATAAAATAACTGATTTAGAACGCATGAAGCAATTAAAAGAAGAAAGCCCGGATACATATAGTAAACAGATACAAACTCAAAAAGATAAGACAGAAAAGATTGAACTTAAACAATTACGTGATTATCAAGCAATGAAAGAACTCACCAAAGCACTGAGAAAGTGGGATGAAACTAAGAAAAAGAAAGAGCCAGAACCACAACCTACAACTCCGCAAAAATATGTCGTGCATTGTCCATATTGTCAATCTCCCAATGTACATAAAATTGGTTTCGGCGAAAGAGCAACATCTGTTTTTATGCTCGGGCCGTTCAGTAAGAAAATTAATAAAAGTTACCAATGCAAAAATTGCAGGGCGACATGGTGAGGTATAGTTATGAAGATTAACAAAACTATAATAAAATTAATCGCTGAATTAGAATATATAATTGGTTCAGAATGTTATAACCCTAATTCATATAATGGATACACCCACGAAGAAGGATGTGATTTTAGATATCCGGTATGGTGTGAATATAATAAAGTTGAAAAGCGAGTATATGGTAAGATAACAAATGGTCGATATGATCTTAAAAAATATCAATTTGAAAAAGTATATCCTGATATTGCATCAGTAAAATATAAATTCGGTTCAAATCATCTGTATATTGGCAATGCCTTAGTTAATCTTCTTTCTTTTCTTGAAAACCGATATGATATTGATTTTAATCAATTGGAAAAAGAATATCACAGTAAGAAAAAATCGAACTAAATAAAAAATCTCTCCTCAACTGGTTTGTACAATTGGGGAGGGAGGTTAAAGTTTAAGAATATTGGTGTGCCGGATGTGATTAAATAATCGGTAAACATGGGGTATTTGTTATTATAACAGATAATCTCTGTTTTAATTTTAGTTTAAATCATAATACATTGGTAAGCAACCTTTAACATAATAGCCTTCATCACCATACATAGTATCTCCAAATTCCTTGAATTTACATCTTTTATAAAAATTAATTGCTTGCGGAACAGAATAGAGTACAATCTTTGAAGCTCCTATTTTATCATGCGAAATTTCTCGCATATATTCCAACATATAACTGAATATATAGTGGCTAAGAGTAAGATTACTTCCTTTTACATAAGGTATATGCTTATACGACTCATCAACCGCAAAGTATTTAATTTCCATAGCCGAAAGAATGGTAGAAAATACATCTTGTTCATCTGTATCGGTAAATATAGCCGAACAAGCTATTGTTACACAAGCAATTGTTGAATTGTCACTTGTATTTATAAACAAATATGTTACCGATGAATTATCAACAGCTGCTTTATTTCTGTAATAATCATCAATTGAAATATTATCGCAGAAGAAATCTTTAATATATTTTCGATTTTTGAGTGATAGAATTTTCATCTCTATCGGAATTTGTTCACCATATATACACATACTAAATCCTATTTATCGAAAGTTTTCTTTAGATTATTCAATACAAATTTCTGCGCACGCTCTTTAATTGTAGATACGTCGCTTGAACTATTTTTACTATTTATAATCTTTGAGGCATAAGCCTTTTTAACTATATATGAATTTTTCTTGGGCGTAGCGAGCACAGACATTTTATATTTCCTCCTATTAGATAAATTTTTACACATATATTGTATCACCTCGTATAAGATTTGTCAATATATATTATGATTGTTTTACAAAATAATATGCTTTCATCAAAAAATAGAGCCAGTTTCAACATTTTGCGAAGAATTTTTAAACATAACACTGATTTGCTAAAACGAACCCTCTTTGTTAGCTATAAGCATCGGGTCATTTACTAATGCAAAAAATTCATTGTTTATGTGATATGATTTTTCAACTGTAATATTCATAATAAATCCTTTCGTAAAAAAGCCCCTCATCTTTAAATATGAGAGGCAATTTACAACCCAACTACTTGTAACCCGCATATTGGTAAGCGGCAAACATTTACGAACTGAATAATTTATATCCCGCACCATCAGCAAGCGGAAAACATTTACGAATCAAATAAAGACAATATCTTTATCTTTTATGTGTATTGTAACACATCTTTATTAAAATTACAATCGGTAAAATTACCTAATTTATCAATAAATTTTATCAGAATATAATAAATAATTTAACCTAAACAACAAAATTAAATTAACCACAAAGAATTTATATTTATACCTATATTATATGCAAAAACAATGTGATTAGTCTGGTCAAAAAAATCCAATATTTCATTTATATCCATTTAAATTTACCTCCTTGGTCTTCCTTTAATTTACCCTTCATTTGTGGTATTGCTTCGTATATTAAAATGACTACGTAATATATCCATAATAATAGTATCTTTATTATCATTATCGGAAATTACTTGTATGAGTAACAACATTTTATTAAATTTTGACAAGTCATTTTCGGCATCAAAATAAGACTTTTTTGATTTTAATGTAGAATTGAACATCTGTGCTAAAAATCCTAAGATGATATCAATAACACCACCAGTTACCAATGATATTATTGCACCTGTATCCTTTTCTAAATATACAAATACGGCTACTGCAATAATTGTTATTAAAGAAAACACACCTAATAGTACCAGTATGAATATTATAATAAAATTAACATTCTTAATTTCACTTTTATGATAATCACGACTCACCGGTGAATATTCCATAAACGATTGCATTACATACTCATCTAACCATTGTTTATCAGAAACGCCATTTTTTCTCAAATTGTGGTCGACACTAATAATTGTTGAACTCGAAACTGTTGTACTATCATCTTCTTTAAGTTTATCGCTTAAAATAGTTTTTGCTTCGGAAAGTAATACGGCGTTAATATCTTCGTTTTTTCCATTATTGGCACATAATTTATTTTCTATCGGTTTATCAAATCTGTCAGTCATATTTTAAATTACTCCAAGCAAAAAATTTTACAACCATATTCATCAATGTAAGGTATCTTTAAATGTCTCAGACGCTCTTTCATAACATTAGTTGAAACTGCAAATTTTTTTGCTAAATCTGTTACTTGAGGCAAGGTATTCAAATACTCCATCGAAAGAACGCCTCTTAATTCTGTAATTGGTATTAGTAACTCTCCAGCAAATATATTTGCTTCGATTTCACGTGTATCTGTTACACTTCCATCGTGGCGTAATTCAATATATGGCATAGATTCTTCTTCTAAATGTGCCAAACAACAATGAGCCAATTCATGAGCAAGAGTATATCTATTTCGATTTTTTGTTTCACTATTTCGATACAATAAAGCTAAATCAGTTTCATCAGCGATCATGGCACCAAGAATCCTATTTTCTAAATTATCATCATCATATTTAGAAAAATCATAAGGTAATACTCTTATTTTCATTTGATAAAGTATTTTAGCGATATCTATTGGATAAGTATTACGTTTAGGGTTCCAGTATTTATTTAAGATGTCTTCTGGTGTTAATCCATTTAATTCTTTTAACTTAGTACACATTTTAAATTCCTTCAATCTGTTATTGTGGCACTCCATTATATTCTCCTATCCGAGTAACATATATCTTATATAATTAATAGTATGCTTGGCATACTTAGAAATATGTAGTGTCTTAATAATGAAGCACCAATTATATTTATTAAAAAAACAAAAAAACCATAGTCCAAAGACTAAGGTTCACTATAAAAAATTACCTCGATAGGATTTATAAATAACCTATTGTCTTTGGTAGTCTATATTATACCATAAAAATGCATAAAATTCAATAGCGTTCACGGTTTTTTACAACATATTTATCATTATGTTATAAATTTTATTTTTCATCCACTTTGTATTTTATATCAAGCCGAGTACATTGATGGAAAAATAACTAATACTCGTGATATGAAGATGATATTTTGTGATATTATTAACATTACTTGGACTGAGTACGCCTTCCTTGGCTTTATTATCCCCGACAATTTGGGATGTAACCAAAAAAGGAGCCGAGAAAATTGGATTAATATCTATCAGAGCATTGAGTAAGCTTGCCTCAAAAATTGCGGATAATATTATTTCTGACCCAACAACAATAGCTAAAATAGCTGGATTGTTGTTAAATTAAAAAATCTCCCCTTGGAGATTTTTTATTAATGTTCTCGTGGAAGAAAATAACCTTTGATACAAGCAGGAGTTCTTACACAAACTTGAATATGAGATTTTTCTTTTATCTCTGTACCGGCAAAAGCAATGTCTCCTTCCTGAAAATATCCATACACCGTATCAAATTTAATGTTTCTTTCCTTCATAATACGATGTAGATTTGTTATAACGGCACAATCTAATGGTCTCATTAGATTGAAACCTCCTTTATCAGGTGAAGTGTTTTTATAGTGCTCATTAACATCCATCCCTAACTCTAAAAAACTTTGCTTTAAAATATTATAACTTTTTTGCAGAAGTAAAATAGAATTTCGTTCACAAAAATTTAAACACAGTCCAAGATTAATAATAGCTCCAATAACATAAGGTTCTTTAATTTTTCTTGAATTTCGCTCATGCACGTCACAAGCCCACTCATAAGCACGCTGCGGGTCATTGAGCCAGAAATATATGCCATCTCCTAACCAATCATAAGTATTTGTACTGGGTTTAAGATGTTTATTTGGAGAATTTAATATATCTATAGCAACAGATTTGTCACATCCATGAAACCCAATAACCGTTTGTGCAGCTTGTTGATATACATATGAATCATATTTATCTTTAGTCATTATTCTTACTACTTGTTTTAATAATTATATTCTGATATGCTTTTTTTATTTGATTTTGTGCATCTAAAATTCCACAATTGCGTAGAATTTCCTTCGCTTCTCCAGATGAAATTCTTTTCGTAGGAGAATTAATAACACTCACAATAGTTTCATTTATAGCCTTCATATGATCAACTCCCATCTTACACATAAATCATATCACCTCTATTTCTAAATGTCAATAATTTTTTATGAAAAAAATGATAAAAATATTCTAATATTTTGATAAATTTTTTACAACATTATCTGTTTTCAGAAGTCAGCATAATATTGTACACAACAACTTGGTTTCCCAAGGTTCGGACTGTCTTTCATAACGAAATATAATTACGCCCATATTTCGTCAAACCTTGTCAGTCTCTGGGGGTTAAGGCGTATATAGCATTGTGAACTATATAATATTCTTACGAACTTAGCCTTTCCCTGCTTTCGGTATAAAATTACCTACCTATTGATTACCCATTCCTTTTTTTTATAAAAAGCATAAATTGTTACTTAGGCTCTCACCATATAACATATTATATACATTTCTTTCTGATTTTCATCACCATATCATTTGTCGTTTCCAACTCTGTTTTGGTTCGTATATAATCTTTAGGGTTCCCAGCATATTCGGTTTATATTTTATTTGGTCTCTGTTTTTTATAAAAACACTCCCGTTCGTTAATTATATGGCATTGTTACATAATCTTAAAGGGGTGGGCGCAATACAGTATTTTGGAACCGTAAGTTCACCAAGACCAACATGATTAAGACCTAATCCAATTAAAGCGCCGAATTCTCCGCCAATTCCAGAAGCCCATAAAGACTTTGAAAATTTCAATCCGACATTTAATATATTACCTAATAGCTCAGATACATTTTTAAGAAAATCTATTATATTACCAAGGTTTTCTTGCGATATTGCATTTTGAGTAAAGCCTGTCCAAGTCTCTTTAAGAGCGTTTAACTTATAATCAACAGTGTCCATAACAACACCCATTTCGGCATTGGCTGAACCTGCGCTATTTTCCATCTCTTCGAGAGCATGTCTAACTTGATCAAAATTCTTGATAATCGCTGCACCTGCCTGAGCTCGCGTCTTTGCAAAAAGTAATTGAAGGATTTTGGTCTGATCCTTCTCTGATATTTGATCCCATATATCAGAAATTTCACCTAAATATTGAACCATAGACTTATAGTTCTTTTGAGAAGCATCAGTGAACAAGGATATACCATTTGGAGTAGAAGCAGTTTTTGTTAAGTCTGCTACTTGTCCCTTTACTTCAACTAAATCGTCTGATAATTCCTGAGTTTCTTCGTCATAACCTCTAATCCTCATGGATAAAGTTCTAAGAGCCGTACCCATTGACTCACTATCTTGAAGTATTTCCTGACCGCCGGTGAATAAAGCGGCGGTATCTTCAAAACTTTGGTTCATTGCAGCCATTGCGGCAGAAGAACGTTTCAAACCTTGAATCACGTCATCGTTATCGAGTGCAAATTTGTTACCCAGAACATTGATTTTATCCATAACTTTGCTCTCAACATCGTCAACACCAATATCAAAAGCTTTCATTGTGCTAACCAGTCCACTTTGCGCATCCTCTAAAGACATACCGGGGGAGATGGCTTTAAATTTTGCACTCTTCTCTGCCATTTCTGTAGCAGATTTTTTATCAGAGAAACCAAGTCTTGCCCATTCTGCGGCTTGTTCAATTATCTCTTTGGTTGTAGCACCAAGCTTTTTTGCAGATTCGTTGGCCTCTAAATAAAAATCAGACAATTCATTATTAGTCATTGTACTGGTTTTCTTTAAATCTAATAATGCACTATCTAATTCTTTGACAACACTTACACCTTGACGTATCAAGTTAATCATTTGATAGGGATTAAAATATTGTGCCGTCCAATATGCTGCAATATCACCTATCTTTTTTCGAACCTTACCAATCACTCCCGACAACCCATCCGTAGCAGAAGTTACCTTTATGGTGGACACTGTCATTTTCCCAAGTGCCTCATCATAAGTATATTGAAGGGTTCTTATTTCTCCTTCTGCGGTTTTTATTTGGATAGTCCAACGAGATATATCAGGAAATGATGTAGCTATTGGGGCAGTTTGTGATATAATCTTACCCCTTCCTGCTGCATCAGATATAGAAGCACTTTGCGCTAACTGTTCAGTGTTTATATCTGCAACAAACTCTCCTTTAAGCTTTTTGACACGAATTAATTGTGTTTCAATTTTATCAAGCTCTTTACTAATAGCTTCTAAATCAGACATATCCGTCGCCGTACTAATTCGACTACGATAGGTATCCATTTGACTATTACTGAATTCCGAACCAAAACTTGAATAATCTACTCCATTGAATGAGTTTTGTATTTTATTGATACGATTATTTAATTTGTCTCGTGTTGTTTCTTCATCAGTTTTTGTTTTTCGAGGAGTGGAGGCTTTAGTAGTCCCTTTAGTTTCCTTAAAAACAGTCGCTAAACTTCTAAGCGTCTCAGCTTGTTTAGTAATATCATTAAGATTACTTAAAAAATTAAGCCCATCACCGGATAATCCCTCTAAACTCTTTTTTATTTCTTCAAGAGCAATTGCTAATTCTGCGAGTTTATCCGGAGTGCCCTTTTTTATATTTAACCCATTAAAAACATTAGGAATATTAACACAGTCATTAATATGCGTTAAGTCAAGTGCAATGTTATCCAAGGATTTTGCAAACTTTTCTAACCCTTCACCTTTCTCTGAAATGTCAACAAGATTTTTTAATTGTCTTGTAGTAGATTGTTTGGTTTGCTTGGTGGAATTTGAGTTGAGTACTCCAATATCAATTTTAGGAATTTTTAAATTAGATATAGTTGATAACACACCCGACAACTCATAAAGCTTAGCATGAAGATTTTCGATGTTATCTATTTTTTTTGAAGTAATACCAGTCAAAGAAACATTTTTAGTTAAATCAATCGTTTCTAATAAAGATTCTGCTGCGGATTTAAAATTATTAATTGAAGGAATTAATTGAACATTAAAGTCAAAAGAGGGTAATTTTTCTTCATTGTTTATAGTCTTTTGTAATTGTGCAAAAAGTTTTTTTTGTGTTCCTTTATTAGACGTAAGATCAGTAAAATCTTTTTTTCCCCCTATTGATAAATAACGATTATATTCTGCTAAAAAATCTTGAATATCCTTTTTTTGCTTTAGCAAATTAATTTTTCCGTTATTATCTGCTATAGAATTAAATTTTGTTGATAATCCATTCCAAGAAGTTTCAAGCTTATTGTAGCCAGCAGCATCAAACATATGAGTAAAGATATTTTCAATTTCAATTAAACTATTTTTTAAATTCGATAATTCTGTTTCGATTGCTTTTAGCCCCGAAACATCATTTTTCTTATTATTAATTTGTGTTAAGGATTTTTCAATTTGTTCTAAAAGTTTAAAATTTTCTGATAAATTACCTGTAATTTCTGTAGAATTAATATCTTTATCAAAATTAACCGGAAGGGTAGAAAATAACTGTTTTAAAGAACTTGAAAGTGCTTTTATTTCTGAAGAAACGTCTAAATTTAATCGGTTTCCTTGTTTGTCCTTTAATGATAATTGTTTAAAAAAATTGTCAACTTCGCCTTCTGCGAACTTTCCAATTTTTAAATTTACAAGTATTGGATTGTCCTTAAACAATTTAACTATATTATCATACGCAGTTTGAGCAGATTTTTGGGCGCTTTGCAATGTTGCTTTAAAACTATTATCTGCCGCTTTTATAATATGTTTATCAATTATTTGTTCTTCAGAGGATGATAATAATTCTTTTTTGGCAATGTTAGTTTGATTTTTTGTAATATTATTATCTTTTTCAGACAATCGCATTTTTATTGAAACAATTATAGGATTTACATTGGCAATCTGTTGAAGCTTTTCTATGGTAGTGTTAAGCTGATTTTTTAGAGTACTTTCTCTTGTACTAACCTCCATTTTAACCTTTACAGTACCATTTGGAAAACTTGAATTTTCAACATTCGCTGTATCATTAGCCAATATAAACTGCTTCACAATAGCCATATTACTTTGAATAGATTTGGCAAATTCTGAAGTTCTTAATGTGATATTAGCCAAACATTTTTCTAATTGCTCCTCAGAAAATATTTTTTCCCAGTTAACTACTTCCTCAAAATGCTGGGCGCTTACTATATCATCAATTATTTGTTTAGTTTTTAATATTTTTAAATTAAGCTTTTCTAAACTTGCTAAAGTTTCAACATATTGTTGATCGCCCTCGGGCATAGAAGACAATTCGCTTTTAACAGTTTTTAATTGAGAAAGTAATGATATATATTCTTGGGTTTGCTCCTTATATGCCTTTTTTAACACGGAAGAAGACTTGTTGTCATAAAAAGAGCCATTTTCTTGTTGTAGTTCTCTATATAATTTTATTATTTCACTATAATCTTTTCTTAATTGTTCTAAAGACTGTACGGGTTGTGTATCTTTTTCCGAAGGTTTTTTTTCAATGTCCCAAGTAACCTTTCCTCCTATCGTTTTAGAACTTTTTATTAAAGTTTCTAATGCGATATTACTTTGCTTAATCGAGGTTTCTAATTGCCCAAATTGATTAATTATTTTAGAAATATCAAAGCCATTTTGCACAGTTGATAAATTGTTTTGAAGAGATACAAAACTCTCCTTCATCTCATCTATTTCTTTCTCAAACTTTTTTCGAAATTCAGAGAATTGTTTTATGTCTAATTTCCCTTGAGAAATTTTCGCAAGCTCTTTATTAATTTTTGTAGACATACCATTAAAGGACTTATCTATAACATTTTGTATTTGTTTAAGTTCTTGAGACAAAACTCCTGAACTATCCAAAGAGCTAAGTTGTTTTTCTATTTCTTTTTTTGCTTTTTCTAACTCTTTGCGATAATCAAAACCAATTTCTATTATATTGGAATTAGATGTCATTTTATCACCTCTATATTATTTATAATTCATTTTTAAAAAATCTCTATATATTAATAATCTTTTGTAAGGGTTGCTTTCCTGTGAAATATTTAAAAATTTTGGGCCATGAAAACCATCAAGAAATGAATCAAAAGCCATAATTGATTTTTCAACACCCTGCTGTTTCGTGTTGATAGTTAAATTTTCAGGAAGTAATTCAATACCTCCGTAATAAATTGCCCCATGTGCATTTTTATAAAGTTTCTTAACAGGATCAGAAAGTCCATCTACTCTTTTATAATGGTTCGGTGTGTATTCGCTATAATAATCCTTAACTAATCTTTGATATTCTACCATTAATTTATTTGCTGCATCTATAGCTAATTTTTTGGCGCATTCTTGTCCCTTACTTTTTAAAAGATTAATTGTATTATTATTTAATTTAAATCTTGCCATATTTCCTCCTTTCTTGGGATGTAAAAAAGAACCCTGTTATTACAAGGCTCTGTGTTGTAAAATTTTGTATTTACATTTAATGTTTTTTATGATATAATAACGTTAATGCTATTTTTTCTTAGCAGATGTCAACGAGTTGTAGATACACTCGTTGGAGGAATTTTGAATATCTTGTCCTTTCTGGACACTATAACGATTCCCAATGTATTTTAAACTAATATCTACAGAAGGGAGGGTAGAATGATAGAAGTTCTAAACATACTTCTAAAAAGCGGACTGTTTTTTACCGTATGTTATTTGACAAATATTATTGCAAAATGTGTAGTAGCGTATATTATTACACACAATAATAATTTATCAGATAATCAGGTGAAATTTTTGACACAGATGATGTCAAAAGATATACATATCCGCAAATAATTCTTTTTTATAGTTGCTGTTCAATTTCCTTTCTATCCTTAAACAGGTTGTAGTTTCTTACAGCCTGTTTTTTTATCATTCTACCCTCAAATCTTGTATATGATCTATTAGCAAAAAAGCCAATAAGATTTCTTAATATAAAATATTTACAATATAAGTATTCTGTGATATAATGTATCCAATGTAAAAAAACTAAGGAGTATGGTATTATGGATAAATACACAGAAAACTTTTGTAAAGACAATCCTATCTTTCGTTTTATTTGCCCAAATCCTAAATGCAAAAAATCGTATTCTTTGAAAAGTAAAGACGTATTTAGAAGAGCAAAATATTCTTTTAAGTGTTCTTCGTGTGGCGAAGTTTCTTCAATAGAAACTCCAAACTTTCTAAGAGGGTATACCAAACAAATAAGAAAGGGGCACGTTTCGTTTTAACAAGCTCAAACTCAAATGGGAAGTCATTAATTTTATGTAAGAGGGTGCGTTCATCAGCGTCCTCTCTTTCTCTTAAGATGTTTTGCATATGGATTTTCCATTCTTCAAAATTTGTACACTCTAACTCATAAAATTTACGCAATCCAATCACCTTGTCTGAAACAGAATTTCACCTCTGTCTATTACTCGTTTCCTCCGCCAACAAACTCCTTACTTTTGGCAATAGCTTTTTCCAATCTCTTCATTAGACGTTCAGCATCTTTCTTATCCAAAGCATCTATCTTCTGCGAAACCTTCTCGAGAATAGGTTCCAACAGCACACTGCCAACATCAATAATTCTGCTGACTTGATTCTTAATATATCCGTGAATTTCATAATTATTTGTCATCTCGTCCGAATAAACCATGTCTACTAAGTCACGCAGAGTAGCTATTTCTTCTTCCGGAATAGTAGCTAAAATATAATCCATTATTCCCAATTCATTAAGAGCGTTATAATGTTCCAAGAAAGCGTCATTGTCAATCTCAAGATTAGTATACAATTCAATTAAACTTCTCTGAAACAAAAATTCCCTCATAGGAGTGTCTACATGGAATACTATTCGGGGTTCTTCTTCAGTTCCTTCGTTTCGATAACAGCTAAAGTCAACAATTCTTTGTGCAAAAGTCAACTTCTGTTCATAGGGAACATATCTAATCACCTTAAGATTATTCTCCAAATATTTTTCTTTTAGCAAATCGTTGACCTGCTTACGGTAGCAAGCAATAAACATTTTTAATTTTATTTTCTTTGTTTCTTCGTTCATAATTTACATCCTTTCTCACTTACATCTTTTATTAATGATAGCTTGTCCAATTAATATAGCGTCTGCTTCATCATCAGAAACGTCTTTACCAAAAAGTGTTTTAACTTTATCCATACTCCACTTTTTCAACGCATCACGCTTTCTACCTTTTTTTTCTGAAGAGATTAAGGCTCTCCACTCGGTAGGACGAAGCATTATAAATTCAACATTATGTACAACACACCAACCGTACACTACACCTAAAATCATAGTAAGCAAACGTTGTGCCGCTGCATTACGAGTAACAACAGTCATTTCAATTCCTACGATATCTGGCTGTTCGGTATTAAGTGTATATAATAATATAGTACACATCTGTTTAAAACGCTCATCAGATGACTTTATTTTTTTTAAATTAAACACGCCACTATTACTATATTCTCCATTTAAAAAGATACTCCACCCGGAACAAGAACTCGAAGTATCCAAGCTTAATAATTTACACTGTTTCATTTTAATAGTCTTAAACTCCTTACTCCTTGGTTTATCATTTGAAATACATAATCTAATTTATCATAGGTTTCTTTACCGCTTAACGTTATACGAATACAACTATGTAAATCTTCATCGGGAATACCAATTTCAATCAAAGTAGAAGATGGGGTGGGCTCGCCGCTATTACAAGCTGTGCCTGTTGACACTGAAATTCTTCTATCATTCAGATATAACATTAATGCCTCACCTGAGACACCTTTAAAACATATGTATAAATTATTTGCCAATCTGTCAGAGTTTCTTCCTATTATATATGTATCTTCTATGGTATTAATTTTTTGCAATAAATAATTTCTTTCTTTAGCACAATCATGCTCGGAATAATCATAATTTTGAATTGCTCTCCCTAATGATGCAATACCTAAAACATTTTCTGTTCCGCCTACAATACTCTGTTCCTGTGTTCCAAAAATAAGAGGGGAGAGTACGATACTATCTTTCTTATAAAACACACCTACACCTTTTAGAGCTCCAAGCTTATGACCTGAAAAACCAACCATATCTACATCTAAACACTGTACGTTTAATGGTACAGTAGAAACAGACCCGGTACAATCCAAATAAATTATCCCCCCTACTTTATGTACGATCTCAATTATTTCTTTAACAGGCTGAATTGTTCCAATCTCAGAATTTGCATACTCTATAATTACAAATGGTCGCTTACCTGTTCTTTGTAATATACTTTTAAATCTGCTTTCAAGGTTTTCGGTTCTTATAACTCCATCCTTATCTACAAAAAGTTTATTTACATATTTTCCGTTCAACGCCTTTAATATGGACTTATGAGCAATAGGGGAGTAGAAAATTTCATATTTCTCTTTTACCTCATTAGATAAGGCATAATTTATAGCAATCATATTCGAAGCCGAGCCGGAAGGAGTAAATAATATATTAGTTGTATTGGGAGCATTAATAAATGTGGCAACGGCGCTCCTTGCTTGGTTAATTAAATATCTTGCCCGCACGCCTTCATCATACAACGAAGAAGGATTTCCAAAATCATCTAAAATACTAATGATATAATCTTTTATTTTCGGGGATAAAGGTTTTGTCGCAGCGTTGTCAAGGTAAATTCTATCAGTCATACTTTTCCTCCACTAATTCATAATTAATTTTTAACGGGACAATAAGTAATTCTTTATCTATTAATCTCGTATCTTCATAGAAAAAATTCTTATACATATTTGCTGTTTTTCTTGATAAGAAATTTGTAGCATATTCAATATTCTCTACAAACGAATGTTCTCCGTTTGTTAATCGTTTGTAATACATTGTAGGATTGTCCATTGTGGCAATCACATATCTATCTAATGTTTTAACTACCAATAATATCACCCCAATTCATAGTTACACCAAGCAGAATATAAATCTTTTGTTTCTTCTTTTAAAAATATCATAACGACAATATCTGCTTCGGTTTTGGCGTCGATACTGGTATATATATCTATAGGAAAAACCCCGTGTTTTATATATAATCTCTGCTGTTTCGGATCTATAATACGACACACTTCGCTCGTAAGATAATCACGAGGTCTTAAATTTGTTTTCATTTTCATTTTTCTCCGTTCAATCCTTTCACAAAAAAACAAGGGGTATACCTGCTGAATAGTAAGTATACCCCTTAAAAATTAATTACTATTCAACATCTCTATTTTTGAATTTCTTTTTTACATCTGTATAAACCGGATGAAATTCCCTGTTTTCAGAAGCGATAATCGTATCCAACTCTCTACTGATAGAAGCTTTAAAAATCTTCTTCTGTGATAGGTCACATTTCTGAATACGCTTTTGCGCTTCCTCTTTAGTTATTTCGTTTGCTAAATATTCCGAAACAATGTGAAAAATCTCTCTACAATTTTCATCATGGAATTCAGCATACCAAGCCGGTTTAGTAGCGTCTGCACCGCAATGCGGACAATATGTATATAATTTACCGCACACAATGCATTTTCTGTTATTTTTTTTCATCATAGCACCTCACGATAAAAGAAGAGAGGATTATTCATCCTCTCCCTCATCTTCCTCGGCCCAGTATACTTCGTACAAGACTTTATCATCGCTACAGTAGTCTATCTGTAAGTCACCCTTATATTCAAAAGTGCTATCTGTCTGAAGGTCGATAGTTACTTCCGGTGATACTTGGAATGACGGTAATACTATGTAACAAGCGCGAAGCGTATCAGGCTTACAAGGGTCAACACCCAGCGCCTTGAGCGTCAGGCGAGTAGTCTTCGGGAATTTATCCGCCTTATTCTTTATAGCTATACCGCTCTCAACGTCTCTCTGGTACTTAACAATATACATTGTTTCAGCTTCGTCAGTCGGGGGTGTAAGAACGCCCGCTTCTGTAAGACCAAACTCTGTCGCACTTGCAGTAGTACCTTTCGTATAAGCTTTACCCATTACGCCATTAGCGCCGATTGCATTAACCTTAACAGTACCCTCAACGGCGCCCTTCAGTGTGACAGTGCTGCCAGCCTTAACTTTTATAATCTTCGGCATAGGAACTTTTGCCGACGCTGTTGCGACCTCTCTCTTCGAACCCGATGTAGCTTCAAGAATATCAATATTAAGCATAGCGTTCTGAGCATCGAACGTACCCTTCTTTGCTTGCCAGAATTTCTTAATAAGGTTTCCATCCTTATCATTCTTTTCTTTGCTATCCGCAGTAATATCAATCTTACCTTCTTGGAGTTGTGTTAAAACATACAGGAGATTACCATCAAAATCTTCAGCAACACCCATCAGGATCTTGTCAATGATAAAATCACCTAACTTAAAACTCATAATTATTTCCTCCTTGTTAAAAAAATTAATAAATAAAAAACTGATTTAGACTATTTTGATAATGGTCTAAACCAGTTTAGCTCTGTTTTCGTATCTATTTTTGAAGTGTCTAACATACCCGTGTACATTCCCGAAAGCAATGCGTTACTGTTCTCATACACCTGTATACGTTGTACGCTATCCATAAAGGCATAGATGCCTATATCCTTTAACTCATCTATTTTATATTTGAATCCCGGATGGTTCACTAATCCCGATATTAATGGCAACAACAAACTATCTTCGTTTTTGGCTTTTTTCTTTTTTTCTGCCATCTGCTTTATTCGTTCATCTTCAATGATCCATTCTTTTGTAGTTCTGCCCTTAGCTTTTTCTACCTTAGGATGTTGATTGAACATATCACGAAGACATTCAGATGTAGCATTAAAAATTTCCTCATTAAAAACCAGTTCATTTTGACTATTTAAAAAAATTACGTTTTCATCTTTATCTTGATAAGGAATCAAACCTCTCCATTCCAAATCCTTAAACACAAAGTTTTGTTTTGAGATTAAATCACTGTACAAATAGAGAAATAGTTGATAGTCAGTTACCTTGTTCCAGTCTTTACCCGCGTCCCAAAGCTGTAAACGATAGGTTGTAGGATTAGAAATAAAAGGCGCAATAGAACCATAAATATCTTTTTCACCATACTTAATAAAATCACCAATGGTCGGCTGAATTAAAGTAATATTGTCGGTTATGTGTATGGGTTCTCTAAAATACAACTGAAGTGCAGTATAGTTTTTATCCATATGTTCACCTATACATATCTATATAACCCGTTCGACCATTAACTGTTCTAACAAGATTATTAGGAAGAGTGGTTTGGAATACAAGAGTCCTTGTAAGAAATTTTGTGTCGGTAGTTCCTTCTTTATTTTCTGTTAAAGCGCACTCCAATCCAAAAATATTACTCTTTTGAAATATTTCTCTTAAAATACTGGCGATTAAATCATGACGGGGAATGCCTGTAGGGGCATCAATACTGTCGTCACCGTTTACAAATATAACAAATGTGATTTCACAGTATTTTTCCGAGTCATTATACTTAGGCTCGCTGTCGCAATCAACCTTGTAGCCTATATAATTTGAAACCTCAGTCTGAACTTCGGGAAAAAATAAAAAAGGACGGATATTGCCGGATTTACCAAAATATCTATCCCATTCGCCATCGGGAGTTAAATTTCCGTTTGAGTCAAAAAGTTCGCCCTCTAATTCTTTATTATGCAGGGCATAGAGAAGTTCGGGGCTTCTCAATAATCTGGTTTTAATCTTTTCTTTTATTCTAATATTGTCATCGTCGGGAGTTTCGGTATAAGCTCTTAATTTTGACAACATTTCTTTTTTTGTAGAAAAATCATATATTGTTTCGCTCATAATACACTCCTTTCCTAATTTACAATATTGAATGAAACGGTACTTTCAATACCGTCTACAATACATTTAACTTTTAAAATTTCATCTAAATATGACTTGTCATTAGGGAATTTAATTTTGACCTGATTAAAATTAGGACGAGTGCCCCAAATTATCTTATCAGTAAAATTATTATCCAATACAAAGCCTGTCCATTGAAAATCTTTATCTGCATACTGTTCTGTTATATCCACTCCGCTTTCGTCATAAATATTAACAGTCAAAAGCTTATAGCTTCCGCCAACTTTAATATCAGGTGTTGAAGCAGTGATTTCACTTCTGACAGACAAAGGGGAGGGGATAGTAGCATCGGCATTAACAGGTTCAATCTTTGTGTCATAGTAATCAGCATACATTTCGCCCGTTTCGAGATTTATATAATCCGTATGCGGATTAAACATATCCTGTTTAACTGTAATAGATAATAACCCTTGCGGTTTTGTAGACTCTACCTTCGTAACTCTCCATACCATCGGATGTTTTACTCTGGCGCTTATAATAATTCTCATATTTTCGTTATCATCTGTATAATAAATATTTTCTGTTACAGGATTTAACGGCAGTAATATCCTTTCAACATTATTTCCTGCTTCAAAATTATAATCTCGCCACGTGCCGGCATCATAACTTAACTGTTGTCTATCTACACCCCACATTTGGCATTTAATGCGCTTTTCCTTTTCTTTTATTATCCACTGATAATGGTAGTTACAAGGAAGAATGTAGTATTTAACAAACTGGTTCGCTATCTCCTTAGAACAGATAAGCCATTTATGATAAACCCCATTATCATCTGGAATATCACAAAATAGACCTACCGGAAAGGTAGAAACACCATATTTTTGTCTATAATCAGTTTCGTAGTAATATAGCTCATCACCCGGATTAAAAAATACAGGCTGTGATGGTTTAAACTGAAGATGATACTCAACTTGGTCTTTATCTATTGAACCATATTTAGACACAATAAATTTCGCATCAATTTTTGTCTTAGTCGTATTTTCATACGTCATACCAACATTCAAGGTAGACTGATTATCATGTTTATAATCATATATGTAACAAACCCTGCTCTGAACGTCATCGTTCCATGTTTCTTCCGCAATAAAGTCAGACTCTTCCTTACGGATTTGTCCAAGTGTTTTTGCGCCATTATATTTAGTAGCAGTCATCCTTCTTACAGTATCTAAACTCGGCATATCTCATCCTCCTCAAATATAGATTTGATAAGTGAATGTGCGTCTAAAATAGCTCTGCGAAATATTTTATAGTTAAATGTATCACTAAAGGCTTCGTTATACGCCGCTTGTAGCACGGACAAAAGCCTTACCATTGTTTCCGGTTTACCCAATAATGTATCCAACCCGCTAAATCTAAAAAGAAGATTAGAAAAATAAATTTCAAAATCCTCATCAGAATTAAATACTCGGTCAAAAATTTTTGGGTCTTTATATAAAAGCAACTTATGCACTTCACTGTGCATTCTTTGTGCTGTTTCTATAATTTGTTCTTCTGAAAATTTACCATATAGATGTTCCATATCACTCACCACCAATATATGAGTTATACATATAACCACGGTCACGTATGACCTTATAACGCTTATTTTCTAAATTATCCAAACGTTCAATCATATCCTTATGGTTATCTAAAACTTTCTTTTCTTCTTTACCACCTATCATTTGCGCCGTATTCTTTACAGAAATCACCTGAGGTTTCAACCATTCAATTACAAATGACAAAGCAAGAAGTTCAATAACAAATTCGTTATCTGAAAAATCATTGGTGGGATATCTCAATGAAAAATCTATCTGTTGCATCTCGTCATCTAACGTTATAGATGAAAACAATTTGGAAATTCTAATATCTCCAAAAGCAGAATGCAACCTTTCTACATTGATTTCAAGTAAATCATCAGAATTTAAAGACCATTCTTTTGGGTCATAATATTTATTTCGTGCTCTTGAAAACACTGTTTCATAGGAGATCATAAACCCTCCTTTTTATTCAGCAGAAGTAAGTCTGGCAAGCATTTCCGTATCAAAGATTTCATCTAAAATCTTAACTCTACGTATGCTATCCAAGGTTCCATTGTCAACCATAGTTGTAGCTATAGTTTTAATAGAATCTTTTGCACCTTCGGGGAGGGACATTATAGCCTTTTTCATCTTGTCGGGGGTAAGTGTTAAAATCTTCTGCAAGTCCTGAACTGAATTCAACGCCGAGTATATCTCATCTAATACAGGATGCAAAGCAATGAAATCTTTATCCTGTACAATGTAACGAGGTTTAAACATCATTACTTCTTTTGTTCTTGCAGCATAATCCAAATCTCTGAATTCTATTTCAATAACATCATCTATATTTGCAAATGTATACAAATTTTTAGATTTCTGTCCCATTACGAACATTTCTCCCGGTGTAATAGATAAACAAGGTATTAAATCTTCCGGATTAAACTTTTTCTTCTTTTCTGCTTTTTCAACCGTAGACTGTTCATCCGTAACAGTCGTGTTTTTTTTATATGCCATTATATTTCTTTCCTTTCTATCCTCGGGAAAGAAAGCAAGTCCAAAATGAACCTGCTCTCTATCCTATATCATATATTAGTTAAACTTCCAAACACCAAAGTATCTCGGTAAGTTGACAGCAACAGCCATCTCACGCTGTACTTCGTATGTTCTTGAATCATCTGCAAGGTCTCCCTTTTCCTGACCTTCCTCAGTGATTTCTGTCTCGCCCTTATCAGTAAACCATACGAACTTCTCCTGATTCTTTGCAAAGATAAGCAGTTCATCATTCGGAATAAGTTTCTTTGTTACATCGTTAAGAGCAAATCTCTGCGGGATTTCAATAAGTTCAGTTCCTTCGTAGTTACCAAGACGACCTGTGTTAGCAACCGACTCTCTCTGCGAGAAACTTTTCCAGTCTACGTCTGCAAGAGCATTAAGTTTCTTAAGAGCCATTCTGGTTCCCATTATGACAACTTCTGCTCTGTTTGCAGTACCTACGTCTTCAAGAAGAGTATCAAAAGACTCTTTTGTTGAGGCTGTAAGTGCACCCGTCTTTACAAATTGAGTGTTATTCGGAAGCTTTGCAGAAGCACCATAAATACCAGTGAAGCAAAGTTCCTGTATCTTATAGTTAAATGCTTCGGCAATCTTATCTGTAAGCTCCGTATAATCTACTCGGTTTGTCATGATAAGATCAATATCCTTACCGATTTTTACACCGTACTTCTTCGTATGAAGCTTTGTCGATGTACCTTCGTTAAGGTGTTGTAACGTACTATATGTTTAACCTATATTATTTTCCAATAAAAATTTCCAATGATAACCACCGCAAGTCTTTCTTGTGCCTCGACAAACGCCAAAAATACCACCAGTAGAACGGGGATGTAATCCAAGTTCTTTACAAGCAGTAACAGCATCTTTAAAGACTTTATTTAATTCTATACAAAAAACAGGCGTTTTGTTTCTGAAAGGAGATATTCTGCCTTGTTGTACTTCACTTATTTTTTTACGTGCTTCTTCTGTATGCGTCTTCCCATACATACCATTATTTTTCCCCAATATTTTTGCCTTAATTTCAGGATTACTCCATTGTTTATAAGCCCTTTCAGAGTTTTTTTGTTTTGCTTCTGGGTGTTCTCTATAATAAGTTTTTAATCCTTTTACCGTTTTTTCTTTAACATAATCTGTAACAGTATTAGTATCCTGTCCGCCTGATTTAAGATTATACCCAAACGCTGTGTTCATAGTGTCATATTTATCAATATAATAACGTTCTTTATCATTAAGCTGTTCTTTAGGACATTGTTCTAATATTTCAAAAACAAATTCTTTCATACCGTGTTTGTTCCATGATCTTTGAAGATAATCATTCGTATGAATATTTCTGTTTAAATGAGCTTTATGTTGTGACCAACGAGCTCGTATATTTACAGATTGTCCAATATATCTTTTGTTATTTTTAATATTACGAATACAATAAATGCCACATATTTTGTTTTTATACATTTTTTCACCTCCTTTTTAAAAATTGTTGGGTTGTGTTTTTTGGAAAATAATATTTGGGACGCTACTCCCGGTTGGATTTAAAATCCCTCATGTTTTCACATGAGAACAGACTATATCTTCATTCATAATGAATGTGTACCATTTCCGTTTAAGGGGATTTCACCCACTCGCTTGAGCCGTACTTCTAATGTTGTGTTAACACAACCGATGGAATAGTCGTTGAACCTTCCTCTGTTCGAGGCTTGGCTGCTGATTGCCCATTAAAAAAGAACAGGGGATTTAACCTCGTTCTTATACAATTAATTCTTTATACTTTCGTAACCATCACGCTTATGCGTATTTCATCATTACGTTGTGGTTTAATTGTCTTTAGGGTTTTCCAGCAATTAAATACATTTTTATTACGCAGCTTACGCTACGCAGACCCTACTAAAATTAAGGTCGTGCTGACCGCGTGCTATTTCAGCAACAACAAACATTATATTTTCTTTTGTCCAATATTCCTCATCATCGCCAAGAGCAATATTTCTTCTGTCTACGAAATCGTTAAACCATTCAGACTCCTGAAGTCCTGTTTCGACCTTAAAATCTATGTCAGACTCAATCAGTTCGAAAAGCTCATTGTGGTGTGCTTCAATTGCACGCTTACGTCTCTTACTTGATTTAACATCTTCCTCCGTAAGGTCACAAACCTCCATAAGTATTTTACGAACTGCTCTGTTGGCTTCTTTCTTTGAAATCTTTCTCTGATTACCGTCTTCATCATATTCGTAAATATCATTACCGTGGTTCAGATCGTATGTAAGCTGTTTAAAATTTTCGTATTTGCCTTCTTCAGCGAATACGTCTGCCAAATGTTGTGTAGAAAATCTTATATTCATAACTCTAATACCTCCTTTCATTACGCAATAACGGGCTTACCGTTTTGAATCGTTGTAATTTTAGCGCCCTTAACAGGTGTGCCCTCAAAACCATCAGCCGAAAGCCAGAATCTATCAAGCGAATCCAGCAGGTAAGCTCTTACAGGGCCATCAGCGGGATCATTGTAAAAATTAGCCTCAAGCGTAAGAGCACGAGGCGATTCTTCGGCTATCAGGGGCTCGGAGTACAGAAGCGCCGTTCTTGCATCCTTAACCTCATTAACCACTACAAGCCACAATCCATCTGCACCCTGCATTGCTACATAAGCGTCAATTGCTGTAGCGGCTTCCATCTTGTAGTTATCCAGACCTTCCATATCACCAACTTTGCAAATATAACCGTTATCTGTATCAGTAGTGATATTTACATTTGCTATGTGACGTCCATAATTCTGGGCAATAAGACTACCCGGATGGCACACAACATGCTTATCAACTGCGTATTTAATCGCCATAATTCAATTCCTCCTTAAAAATAAAGTAATAATAAAAAAGAGCCCTTATAGGCTCAAAGATTGTTTTATATTTAATTAATCTTAGTCAAATAAATGACCATATCTCTTTTTAGGCTTTGTATGTAAAGCACCAAAAGAAATTTTCTTGGAATTTTTATGCTCAGTATTATTTGCTGAATATTCCCCAATAGACGTAACATAATCACAGAATACTGCTTTAAGTTCTTTTGTTAAATCTTCCACTGAGTAATTATCCATTTCAGAATAAAGCTTAGCATAAGCCTCATTTATAAATTCGCCCTTATCATTCTTTTGGCAAAGAACCGAATATTTCTCATCAGAAAGAACGGCTTCTTTTTCAGCACGAAGTTTTGCATTTTCGGTATCAGTCTTATACTGAACAAGTTCTGAGTAATTTGCTTTCATATTAGCAAGAGACTCTTCCTGTTCTTTGGTAAGATAGTTTACAAAAACTTCAACTCTATCACCGGTAAGTGTAAACTCGTCACCATCTTGTGTATATGTCTGTTTGTAATATTTATCATACCAATAATCTTGCATAACTAAATATTCGTCATAAACAGTAACTCCATACCAAGTATTATCCACATCAGAGTATGTGGCATTTACAAGTTCCTGCAAAGCTATAATTTTTTCATTGCATGACACTTCGAATGTTCTTGTAACACCATTAAATTCAATAGTATAAGTCTTTTTCTGATTAGCGGGCGGAACATCATCAGGGTCTTCGTCGCCATCAGCGGGGTCTTTTGGGTCTTGTCCATCACCATCACCTTCGCTACCGCCATCTGAACCAGTATTATCACCTGTCGAACCTGTATCAGGGTTGGGGTCGGCTCCTTCATCAAACATTTCTGCAAATTTTGCAGTTAAATCTTCATCAGAAAGATTTTCATATTCAAATGTAATATCTTCTGCTGTTTTATTGTATTTAGCTAAAAGGTTTTCAAATAATTCTTTATTCACTGAATTTCCTCCTTTCTGTTGAGTATTATTATTTTTATTGAAACAAGCAGACTCCAGCTTTTCGAGCCTGTCTTGGAGTTCAATCATTTTAGAATCGTAGTTTGAAAATAAACTATTATTCTTTGCACTAAAATCAAGAATTTTGATATTTGATTTCTCCATACCGGGCATAACAGGTTTTCCACTTGGTGTCTTACCCAAAATCGTTATACCGTTAAATGAAAAATCTTCAATATTTAACTGATGTGTCTTAGCGTCATATGATAATGCACGCACATTTAATTCAACTGAAACGGCACATTCTTTTTCTCTTTCTAAAATTTCTTTGGCTTTAGAATATTCTTCATAAATATAGCCATCAACTTCACAATATTTCTTGTCCTTTTCTTCGTCATAAATAAGTTGTTCATTACAACTTTCGGGAATTAGCCCGATAGGGACTTCATCATAGACAAGTTCGCCCTTTTCATCTTCATGCATTGCATGATTATAAAATTCTAATTGACCTTCTGGGTGCTCATCGGTTACTACATTATGAATATAACCTAATATTGGTCTGTTTTTAATTGAAGGCATTGCTGCCAACATTACATCGTCACTAATATAGGTGTGATTCAAATTGTTAGAAGTGTGACACGCTTGTAGATGAACAGGATATAGACCTTCAGTGTCTTTGTTGGTATTTTCAAAATTTATTGTCCCATGAGTTTGAACAACAATAGACTTTCCTGATTTTTGTGCATCAAAATGTACGGAGTTTTTATATGTATTAACATAAAAGTCGTACAAATCTTCTACGTAAAGCAATTTTTTATTCATAAATCCGTATACTCCTCCTTTCCAAGAAAATAAAAACCACTCAGAATAGGGGAGTGGTTATATACAAAGTTTATTAGTATATCTAAGCTTTGCACTATCTACATCAGATGAAAACTGCATTTCTTTACGATTTAAGAACATATAAACACCAACCTCGCCAGAATCAATCTCTTGCAAGCCGGACTTTCTTAATTCGTTAGCAGTTTCAACATCTGTTGTTTTTATAAAATTATAATTCATTATCCATTCACTCCTTTGTTTAATCACGAAACAGTAATAGCAACAGTTGTTTTGTCATTCATTGTAGCGGTTCCGCCAGTAATAGCACCGGTCTCATCTTTTGTTAAAGCAATAGCGGTTATATACTTACCGTCTGCTCCTTTTGCACCAGCCGCACCGGGATCGCCTTTGTCGCCTTTCGGCAATACGAAATCAAATTTTGCAGCTGAAGCAGTACCTGAATTTTTAACTGATGCAGTAGCTCCGCTTGTCACTGTACCAACTGAAATTGTAGCAGCGGTTCCCGGATCGCCTTTTGCACCCGGAGTTCCATTAGTACCGTTTGTTCCATTGGTTCCATTTTTAACAGTATAAAGCTTCTGCCACTTTGAATTGCTCAACGCTGTGCCTGCTACAATATCATCAGTAGCTATATATAATGAAGCCTGTGTAGATTCTGTTTTGATAACAAGATCAAGTTTCTTATAAGCAACACTATTACTCCATTCACCTTTTGCAGTCATTGCAACTTTTCCTAAAACAGCCATTAAATCACCCCTTTGCATTTAAATATCCATTATTATCCATATAGAAAGCGTCATTATCTGCTTCTAATTCCATAGTGTCAAAATTAATTGAAAGGGTAGGAGAGACTTCAACTATTTCTACTTCACCCTTATTATTCATGATAACCTCTTCGGTCATAAGAGAAGAAAAATTTTCTCTTAAATAATCCTCTGTTATTAAAGGTGTCCAACCTTCAAATTCATGCCAATATAATCCATACCAACGATACGGAGCAATATTTGCAGAAATAAGCTCAAGTGCAATAATTGTATTGCCAAAACTATTTTTAATTACATCTATTTTACACTCGGCATTACCCTTAAACGGCATATCCGTAAGAGTTACGCCACCCATAAATGAATGACCTGTTCTTACGTGTTCATTTTCTTCAATACTTTTACATAGTTCTTCGGTCGTTCCATTAATCACAAAACCGTCCAGAAACTCTTGGTTAACTGAACGGTCTTTTGATATTGTATTTGCGTATTTTCTTGCAAGTGCAAGAGTTTCTATAGATATTCCCATATGTCACCTCACACCTTTTGCCAAGTGTCGGTTTCTTTGTCTAAAATATAAATATCGCTTGTTTCAAGACAAAGACACGCCGAACCCGCTCCGCATTTAAGATGAGCAACGCTATCATTTTTTTGTTCAATACCATTGCTTTTTATGTGAGGGAGATTGTCTATATCTGTTGCTTTGGTGGCATAAAAAAGTCGATAATCGGGATTTCGACCATCAGCTTGTCCGCCGGCTTCTTGTATCCAGTATGACATTTTAATCACCCTTTCTTTGTTTTGTTTTTTTACATTTTAATAATTATCCTTTTGCCGTATCTCTTTTATCTCGACTCGCTTCACCATCGTCGGTAAGTCCATCAACTCCAGTGGTTTCCTTGGTTTGTCCGCCACTTTCTTTTGTGGAACTTCCTGACTGAGTATGACTTGATTGTAAGGGCTTAAATTTCTCTGAAAGACCAAGAACATCTTGTTCTAAGAAATTTAAACTTAAAGTTTCAAGCTCGCTAAATCCATTTAAGGTGTTTACGGCAAGCGCTGTTGGCAATCCATACGTTCCGTCCTCAAGTAATTCTTTTTTTAATGCACTCTTTGTATAAGTAGAAGTTTCAAGCATTTTAACCTTTGCGGGATTAGAAACGTGATATGAAAGAAAACGATTTAAGTATGCTTGCGTTTGTGGTAAAAGAGAAGCGGTTGCATATCTTTCGTCGAATTTTAGCGCTCCTTGCCACGCTGTTGTGCCCGAGATACTGGAACTGTTTAAAAGTTGGGCTCCGCCAGAAGTGTTAAGAACCGTTTTGGTAGCATTTTCTATCTTACTAACATCAGTAGACTGATCATCACCAAAAGATAATACGTCTAATGGAATGGGTGTGATAGCCGCTGCTATATAGTCGGGTAGATTTGATACAAGCTTATTATAGTAATCTACTGCCGTATTTGGATCTACCGCAAAATCATCTGGGTCTTCACTACCACTAACTAACGGAATAGTCGCCGTAATCATCTTATATATTTGCTGTTCGTCGGCTACCGATTGGATATCTTCAAGATCGGCAAGGTTTATTAAAGAATTGAACAGTGGAAGATAGGGGATAATAGGAACTTCATGGTCGTCAATATTAACCTTAAAACAGATACAATACTCATCGGGCATTTGCTGCCAGCGGTTATTGGTTGTATCTGCTTGGTAACTTCTATACATTGATGTAAATGGCTCACCTATCCACTCAACCATATCCTCGTGCTTTCGAAAATAGGAACAATCCATCATATATGATAAATCCCCTGTATAGTATGCTCCGGAAACCTTTGCATAATCAGGATCGATGGGGAGAATAAAATATCCTGTATCATCATAAAAGGCTACTCCAAAGAAAACGTCTTCTCTCCAAGCAACTATATATGCTTTTAAGAATTCTAATGCTATATTCATATTTTCTAAAACAGATAGAGTATCATAATAGCTTTTTAAAGACTTATCTTTATCTCCGCCTTTTTTTAAATCTATCAGCGGAATTACAGAACGAGCATTTGTATCAATCATAGTGGCATTAAACCAAATTAGGCGTCTATAAACACTACTACGATAATACAAATATCTACTTAAATTACGTAGGTTCTGATAGTTGGTAACTGGGTTTTTCATATATGTACGAAGCTTAGTTTTGTCAAATGTTGAGAAACTTCGTGAAATATTTTTTGTAGGATCAACAAGCTTTAAAGCTTCTTGAACTTTTGCAAAATTTTCTATAGTTCGTTGATTTTTATCATACCATTCTTTTATTTCAGCCGCAGTCTTACGTGGACTGTTTGTAGGCGCACCGGGCACCGCTTTTTTTGTTTGTGCCATATGGCACACCTCCTTTATTTAGTTTTGTTAATTACGTTTAATTAAACATTGAGAAACGTTTAGGTTGTTTTATGGGGAGTTTGGAGATAAGAGATTGAGTGTCAGGTTTTTCTCTTTTTTTATTCGTTATACTTTTACGCCTTTCGCACATAAGAGCGTAAGAGAGCATACACGCTGTGTAGGCACGGTCATCGTGAAGTTTATTTGCCTTTTCTGGTGTAAGCTCAAAAGAATCTTTGCCAGAATCTCTTTTTTTTCTAATCATATTTACAAGCTCTTCTTTTAAAGCATCAATATTAGCAAGAGCTATTTCATCTTGCCAATCTAACTTAATCATTTTTGTTTTTACCGACTGTATCTTCCCAAGTTCATCATTAAGTTTACTCTCAAATTCTTTTTCATCAACCTTTTGTTTTTTTAATCTTTTAATAATCTCATCTTTTGCTTTTTTCAGCTTTTCTTCGTCAATATCAAACACTGTAAGATACCCCTTACTATCATATGGTGCAGTAAAACTAATTTTATCTTGATTCATAAGTTCAATCATAGCTTCATACATTTCAGATTTATAGGCAGCGGGGGACATAAGACGTATTTTATCTACGGCATTAGGAAACTTTTTAACATATTCGGCGGAATATTCTTTATCAATTAGCCCTCTATGTACAATCCCTGCCGAATCTGTCCAGTCAGGCATTAAGTAATCAGCAATATTAACACCACCACCGCCACTACCAGCGTCAATATAAACTCCTAAAATATTTCCATACGCATCCGCCCCGCCATTATAGTCAACTATAACCTTTTTTAAGTATTCTATCTGATCCGGAGTTTGCATTGGAGATTTTATTTTTTTTCCAACATCAATAAGGTTAATACAATTTACTAAACGCATTCTTAAATCAATGCTTCCGTCAATTTGTTCAAATTCATAAATTTCTCCAACAAGTATTACGCTATTATCACGACTGCGCGCCGGGTCGTAGCTTATAACAAATTTTCTATCTCCAGTATCATTATATAAAAGAGGTTTTCTTGTTTCTTCATTTCTGGTAATAACCCCTCTTCTAATAATAGCATTTGTTCCGGCGTCTGTACTAAATTCACAAAAAAATTCTCGTCGTGCCTTTTCAGGATTGGTTCTCATTTCAGCGTCTATGGTGGATTTTTCAAATAACGGCGCCATTATTTGTCCATGAATTGTTGGACGTAATGGAATTTCGCAAGTTATATTGGCAACAAAATAATCCTTATCACCCATTATCATTCTTTTTGAAAATTCCCTATATAGGGAATAATATTTTGTCGAAGTATCAGAAGCCGATGATATATAAAATTTTTGATTAGGTATTTCTTTAGGAACTGCACGTAATCGCACAGTATCTATACGATTACCATCTCTATCCTTACCAGATTTAAAACTTTTATTTACAATTGCAAACGCAGAATATACAGACATCATTTCGTCTGATAAAAAACCGCATTCGTCAAAAATTACGTTTCCGCGTAGGCCTCTTTTTCGGTCTATATTAGAATTTAAAGTTTGAGTAAAACCACCATTGTAAGTGGAATATGAAAAACCATTACTACCATGTGAAAATCCATCACCGGCAGCATTTTTTATTTCGACTTCTGCTTTAAATATATATCCTGTTGACCCCATCATTGTGTCAATATTATCATTAGCAAGTCTTTCCAAAGTAGTAAAAGTTTGTTCAGCCTGACTACCGCTACCACTTGCAATATACGTCCAATAATTGTTAAATAACATATCTTTTGACATAATTATTAAATCTATGAGTGTCGATTTACCAAATCCACGCGAACAAACCAATAAGACATTAGGACATGTCCAACTTTGTTGAACAACCCAAGCTTGCGCATCTAAAAGTTCTATTGAAAAAAAATCATTTATAAATCGAACAGGATTACATTGATAGTATTTTTGCATATACGCAATCTTTTGTAATGCCTCAATTTTTCTCGAAGACATTGCATATATTCCGGGTTTAACATATATAATATTGGATTGAATACATTGATTATCATACTTAATTAAATCGAGAGAATTATCTATATCATTAAACTTCACTGAGAATCACCGGCCTCGTCTGTCAACTCATCTTCTTTTGCTATCTCTGAAAAACAAGAAAATAAATTGTTTAAGTCAATATAGGCCATATCTAAAGAAATATTTTTTTCCTTTAAACAGTCTTTAATATCAAGATTCTCTCTCAATAAAATTCGAGAAATTTCAATGTATTTATCTAAATCATCTTGTAACTTTACAATTTTTTGTCGCATTTCCGCAACCATATCAGACCATTCAGATTCGTCTAAGGCAAGCGCCTTCATAATTGAAGCATTGCTTAAATCCATTACTTGCCTCATTGCCTTACATGTTTCTAAATCAAATCCATTTACCTCACCCTCACGTAAATTTAAGTCTTTTATTTTTTTTAACTTACCAGTCCAAGTGTTTTCACCTTTTTTTGCATTTTTATTGTGCTTTAGTGAAATACAACTGTCCTGTGCAAGACTTGTTATAACCGTTGTAATTTTGGCTTTACTTTCTTGTAACGATTTAATTGTAGCTGAATTTTTTTCGATATTATTTATATCCGACATGAGTTTAGCAATAGTATCATCAATTTTTGATTGTTGGAGAAATCCTCTTACAATAGAAATGGCAGATGATGTACGCATCATATCATCATTAGCGTCTTCATTTGCGTCCAAAAGTCCAAGCAATTGAGAATATAAAAATGGTTGGTCAACAATTGGTTCATGCTCGAATGGATCATAATTTAATAAACGAACAACATCTTCTTTATTTTTTACGAAGCTATCATAGGTATCTTGTCCAGTATGATCTTCTACAATCTGACTTTCTGTTTTTTCATCATCATATATTATTTTTTCTTTATAAAAATCACTATCAAAATAGGTAAGTCCAATATAATTGACCATAGCAATATTTTTTATATAAGCCATCCAAACATTTGATTTTGTTTTTCCTGCAATTAAAGACTCAGATTCTTGAATGCTTGCATCCCAAACTACATTAATAAACGGCTTGTTTAAATATTTTAATGCAAGTTGACAAGACTCTTTTGTAGGAGTGTGTTCGTCACCATTTTTATCGACTCGTAGAGCAATTTTTCTCGCACACTCTTTACAGATTGGTGTAATCCCCGAGGTAATCATAGGATCCGTGCTTGTGTAGAATTTGATTTTATCTTTATGCTTATCACACATATAGCAATAGCCGTATGAATTGTATTTATCTATAACCTCTTGTAATTCTACGACCTTTCGTCTTGCCTGAGCAGCCGTAAGCTTTTCCGTCTGTTCTGTCTTTTTTGGTGTCGCCAAACCTACGACCTCCTTTCGTTCTAAATAAAAAAAGAGCTGCCTATATGACTAACTCTTGTAAATTAACAAATTTTATTTTCATCTAATCCTTTACCTGATCCAAAACAAAAATAATAAACAAAGAAGTAGCGGATTAGGTAATCACATACCGAGACTCATGACTTCTCTGACTTCTCACTCATTTTCAAATCAACCACTGTTCCATTGAAGAAACTAAAGCCGCCAACCAGAGTGGTCATACACTTATTCTCTTTTTTGTCCTTGAAAAAATCTAAAAAATATGATAAAATATCCCTACTCGACATTATAATCGCAGCAACGCATTGCGATTATCTTAAAAAAAAAAATGTCGAGCAAGGAGGTATCAATTCCTCTTATGCGTCTATTTTTTTGACCTCGTGTCAAAAAGAAAGGAGTAATAATTGGCAATCACTATATTCTTCATTGCCATATCTTTTTTGATATTATTAAACATATTTTTCTACATACGAAGCCATCGTGTGAAAAATTTTTATGTGAAGATTTCTATCTTTAAAGGTATTGAAATTAAGTGCTCGTTCTTTAAGAAATAAAACGACACAAGGATCGAAAGGATAAAAAAAATAATATCCGTAGCTGCCAGCTACGGTATTGTTATATATAAGAGAAATAATGCTTTTTGTTTCGGCATGCAGCCTATTTGGGAATAGCTTAGCAATAACTATATACAGGGACTTGGTATGCACTTCCCAACCGAGGAACATACTTCAACGTCCCATACTGAAAAATATCCTCAAATAAAAAATTATTTTTCTCTTTGTAACGAGCCGGTGTTTTATGCATCGGCTTTGTTTGTTTAGTTACCACCCTCACTCGGATGAGCCAATAATACCACACCTTTTTGTAATTCACTTACATAATCATCTATCTCATCTACTTTGCCCGAAGTCTCATCCATTTTCATAACCAAGTCATCTATAATAGACATTTGATGTTCAGGCATATTACCCTCAACATCTCTGTGTGCTTTAATGTTATATGTAACCTCATTTGATTTGGCATTCATTTTTGACGGTGTATATAAAATTTTTACCCACATCTGAATTGTACCCGGCACATAAGTAAGAGTTTGAAGTACCGGAACGTAGGTTACGTAATGGTTTTCTTTATAATCTACAAGACCATCAGTTATTTTGATTGTATCTCCAACGCCATTCTGGTTAGCAAAGCACAAATAAACATCACAGTTTTTTAAATCTATTTCGTTCAATATTTTTGGTAAGATAATTTTAATGTTTTCAGCGTTATTCTCATCTTGATAGGAGTTGCCTCTTTTTGTAATCATTAAATTTCTATCTTCCGACATTTTTAAAGTTAACATTATAATCAACTCCTTTCGTGATTTTTATGGGGTAGGGGAGTAAGCATCTTGGGGAGTGGGGAGGGTTGGGGTATATATTTATTCTATGGTTTTTTTGGATGGGGTTTTGGAACTATTTTAAATAAAAGCCTCATCGGCATCCTCAGAATCTTCTCTGATAACATATATCTGGGTAGTTTCGCTACTTTCATGCCCCAAAAGTTTTTGAGCCGTTTCCAATGCTCTGTGGTCATAACAAACCAAATTCGTCGCCCGGCTCCGCCTAAAATTATGAGGCGTTGTTCTGCGCCCGACGATTTCAGAAAATTCACCAATACACCACTCATTAAAAGTCCCCTCGCTAATTTGATGGACTTTACCGTTTTTTGTTTTTGTTACAAAAACATAAGGGCAATCATCTTCACCACGCTCCGAAAGCCATTTCTTTAACGCATCCATAACATCTTGCCCAAATTGAAGGCGTCTAATTTTGCCAGCTTTACTTCGTCCTTTACAGCGTATCTCGTGGGTTTTATATGATAGTGATTCGACTTCTTGCTCTTTTCCATTCTCGTCAATAATAGTCACCATTTTTCTTTTTGGTTCATAATTGACTACTTCTTTAAGAAGTTGCCTCGATTCGGCGCGACGGCAGCCTGTCGAATATGTGAATTTTACATACGCAAGTTTCAGCCATTCCTGCCTTTCTTCAAGTACCTTACACAGATTATCTATCTCATCAGGAGATAAGGGCTCTTTCTCAAAAACCTTACCTGTTTTGGGAACTTGCATCTCCGAAGTGACATAGTTACGGAACGAAGGATACTCGTCCTCGTAAAAATTTTCAATGAATTTATTAAACGCACTAACAGACGATTTCTTGAATTTTATTCCTGCTTCAGAAAATCCTCTATTTGCTAACCAATTCATATAGCGCAAAAATTCTTTTTTCTTAATTTCAATACAGTTTTTATTATTAAGGTTAGACTTTACCCACACAAAAAATATCCTTAACGCACTGCGATAAGCTATCAAACTTTTCTCAGAGAGATGTGTTTGATTATTAAGATAGTCTTCAACCATATTGCGATTAAACTCATTTACTTCAAGCCACTGTTCATCTGTTACTTCATTGGTTCTGTCTGCAATTTTACCATTCATCTTCTCACTTCCTTTTCAAAAAAAATAAAAAAGAAGCAATATAATATTATTAAATCGCTTCTTCTACATAATATTTCCATTTATAACCATTGGCTTTATTCCTTTTACCATTACACACAGATGAAATATTATTTGTATTACAATGCAAAGTTTCTTTTATTTCTTTTAACGAATTCCAAATGTGTAAAATAACTCCATTATCATCGTACTGAATAACTTTATGCCGAGACATATCTATTACATAAGGATTTATATTATTTTGATCCCCTGTAAAAAATCTCCATTGATAATCACCTGCTGTTCCTTTTTTTCCATTGCAACATGATGAAATATCACCAAGCTGTATACCAGTTGCATTAGACGCTTCTGTTATAGAATCCCACTGTTTAATAAAAACACCATTGCGATCATATTGTGCAATTGCTTTAACACCTTTCCCCATACAACTCTGTCTAATATTCTCCTTTTGTTGTTCAGGCAATTTTGTACCCTTTCTTGCTTTTGCGGCGGCAATTAATTTTTCTTTAGATTCTATTGGCATATTATAATACGCTTGTCTTAATTTTTCTTTTGTTTCATCGGATACTTTCATTCCAACCACACCATCGCCGCCAATGGTCATGTTATATCCATATTGATCATTCTGTAAATTTCCATATTTAATAAGAGCCTTTTCAAAATTTTTCGCTTCGTCCTCGATTAAATGTTCTGCAACAATTTCATGTTCGAAATTATCCCATCCATATTTTTTAATGGCTTTCCAAAACTTAGGTGAAGTCTTATACCCGTTTCCATTTAATCCCCATCTTAATTGAACTGATTGCGATGTAATTCCAACATATATTTTCCCGTTAATCTTATTGATATGGGCATAAACTAACCATTCTTTCATAATTTCACCTTTACCCTTTCACCTTACCCAATACCAATAAAAAAAGAATGGGAGAGAGGGGTAAGGTAATAAACTCTACTCAAGCCGGTAGCTACTCCGACTTGTCCCATTCTTTATCTATATAATTAGCCGCAAAGCTAACTATAAGCTATATTTATTTATCCTCCGTTCACACAGAGATTTTCTTAAAATTAAATCACCTTACAGGAATCGAACCTGCCAAAACCACCAAGGAAGGGCATATGAACTCTGGCATAATACCAGAGTTAAATATTGACAAAATTAATATTTGTGTTATAATAATGTTTGGTATCACATTATGGACTGATGCACCGTGATACTTTTTTGCATTAGGAAAATTTAATATTCTATGTCCAATCGGACAAACAATTTTTCCAATCATAAAAATCTTATGAAAGGAGGGTAAAATGACTGTTAATGTCTCATTAACAATAGACTCAATATCTGTAATTGTACTTGCACTATTTAATATTGTGAAAGTTTTAATTACATATTTATTATGTAAGTCCCCTAAGCTTTCAAATAAAAAAGTCAAATACATTTGCAAAATGATGTCTAAAAAATAAGTTTCACTCCGGCGTATAAGTCGAAATTGTTCATCTATTATTTTTTCCTTTCAATCCTATGAGAGTCCGTTAACATCGGACTCTTTTTTTGACAAAATATCAATAATGTGCTATAATAATCTTGCCACATTTGGCAGAAAGGAGCTGCGATCAAATTATGAAAACAGTTTTGAATATGCCCGTTCCCCGTAGTAACGTTGATGCAGTGGCAAGATTATATTTGCGGAGCCTAACCGCTAAAGTGAGACACCATAGGTAAGATAGGGCACATCTCCCTATTCATATAACGGCGAGAAAGTGTACACGTTCCCCGTCAGGATTGACCGGATAAAAACGCTATGACGGGTAAGGCGTTTGCTATTATATGAATTGCACTATGGCACGGGAAAAACAAATATAGGAAGTAAGACCACTAATAAGATGTGATTAGTGGTCTTATCTTATTTTACAATATTTTAAAACCCAAACTTATCTAACATTTTATGGAGCAAATCTTCTGACATTGCTTCCGAAGTATAAAAAGAATAACTCTTATATACACCATCATCATTGCGGCTTGCAGAAAAGCCATGTATACCATCCTCATTTTCACACAGTTCTATGCCACAATCATCTTCCTCACAATCTGATATCTCGTCGTCATCATCAAAATCAATAATGTGCAACTCACAATCAGTATTTATATTTGATTTTAGTACCCTTGCCGGGCAATTCTCAAATATAAATACATATTTACCGTGATAAAAGGTATAAGTACCATCTTCATTATCCAAACGTTCAACTAAAAGTTCATCATCTTCAGTAATTGTAAGCATATATGTGTTATCAGCTTCACTGTTTATATTAATTGAAGACGGATAAATATCAGGATAACACATAAATTCCTTTACAGCATCCAATATTTCCTCTGTCTGTCCAATAATTCTTACGGGATAATTTTTATCTTCTCTGAAATCCATAACAATATCAGCTAAATCCCAAATGCCACTATATTTAATATGTCTATCTAACATATGCTCACCTCTTACTGATTAACAGCATCCTTCATACCTGAAGCGGGCTTAAATCTGATACCCTTTCTTTCAGGAATAGAAAGTGTTTCGCCTGTTCTCGGATTAACACCTTCGCGAGCAGCTCTTATGACTGTTTCGAACTTACCAAAGCCAAAAATTTCAACCTTGCCTTCATCCTTAATACCATCTGCGATGATTGCAAAAATATCATCAACATACTCAGTTGCTGCCTTCTTTGTTATCTTATTAGCTTCTGCCAATTTATTTATAATATCTATCTTTCTCATAATTTTAAAATCCTTTCATTCATTAATTAATTATAAATCTTAATGGGTGTATACAGTACATCTGTCAACCCATCATCTTTGTCGAATATAAATGTTTTTGCCTGACGCTTTGAGTCATATCCCTGTTCTACAGTCCAGCGACTCTTTGCGCTTATAGTAGGCAATCTTTGTATTCTCATATTATTTTCTTCTAACAAAACCTGTTCACTATGTAAATGTTGCAAAAATACTTCCGTAGTTTCTACATCAGACCAGTATTCACGAGCTTCATTAGCTATAATTTTAGGCAATGTTTTTACATTTCCATCGTGTGAAAAAACAAATAACGTCTTTCCAAACTTGACATATTTACGAGGTAGGGGAGAGTAATCTACATTTACATCATCACAAGTTCTAAACCATGCATCCAAATAGCAAGCCAATTTAAAACCTGTTGTCTGATCATGATTACCCGGCACATATATCACCTGAACCGGTGCATAAACTCTTAGCATCGAAATTGCTCTAACGGTCATATTGCAAAGTCTTCTATAAGCCTCATACAATGATACTTCGTTGTCTTGCGGAGTTCCCTTTGTTGTAGTTCCGGCTAAGGTATCACAGTTTAACATATCTCCGCCTATACAGAAAATAATTTTATTAAAAGTATACTCTGCTGTACGAGACATAACATCATCCAAAACTTTAAAGAATAATCTTTCAGCAATGTCACAATTATAAATGTTGCCCGTCATAAACATAGACGCCTGTAAGTTTAAATGTAAATCTGCAAGGTCAATAAGTAACAACTTATCACCATCTAAATATTCTCGGTTATCTCTATTAACCTGTATCGCCTTATTATTATTCAGCTTCTCACTCAATTCTATAGCCCATTTTTCAATATCTTCAAAACTTACTTCACAACTCTTTGGCTTAATAGTTATTTTACTTGAGTATAAATTAATAGTTCCGTTGTTTTTGGTGTAAGAGTTCCAAACAGAATTCTTGGCTGAAACTAATTCCCATTCAGACGGATTAAAACCGTGCGCCCTTAATAACGTATCTTTATCCTTTAATTCTGTTTCAGATAATTCAACCAGTTTATCACTGCTATATGTACCGTCTTTATTAATAGTAGTTTCTGTGCCGTAGCTCTCTTTTATATTGTTACTTTCGCTTTTCTGCTTCCACTTTAAATATTCGGTCACAAAAACATGTCCAAACGGTATAGAACTTGATGCCTTTCTTACGTTGTCCTTTGCTATAGGTATCTGGTATTTGTTTATTATTTCGTCCCATTCTATATCTTTTTCGTGGGCTATTTTATCATTTATATCCTTTAAACAACGTTCATATATTTCAGGTGTAAGTCCTACCTTTTGTAATTCTTTTTCAAAATTAAACAGTGTAAATCACCGCCTAATCTTCATCTGTGCCATCCTGTTTCGGCACGTCAACTTCTTCTTCGTCCTTAACTTTTATAGAAACTTCGATATCACAGCCGTCGAACACCGTAAATAAATCCTTTACGGGACGCTTTTCACCATCAATTTCTATTGTCTTGTCCGAATCATTAAAAAATCCAGCAGCCTTTAGCGCTGTTGTAGTGGTTCTCTTTAAGCTTAATGCTTTACTCATTTTTTTATTCTCCTTTTAATTCCTTAATTTTCGTACAACTTTTTAGCCTGATTAGCATACCAATCCTCTAAATATATCTTTGCGGCGGCACCACGTGTACGATAGTACGCTATTTCCTGACCACGATTATTAACAAACACGTTTCCTTTGTGCTTAATGATGCCGTGCTCTTTTAATAGCTCAATTTCCTTTTTGGTTACTGGCTTAATAACTCCAAACCTTCCTTCTATTATTTTTTCATTATTATATACGATTTTCTTTGTTACTCTGAAAATCCAAAAATATGAGTATTGGGTGCAGACACGAGAATCGAACTCGCTTTATCAGCCTTATGAGGGCTGTAAGATACCATACCTACCGTCTGCTATATGGGAATACTATGCCGGGGAAATGAAAAGTAAAAGATAAAAACAAAAGACTAAATTAAAAAAAGGAGATATAAAAACCCGACATAGTATTATGGCAGGGATAGCAGGACTCGAACCTACGAAATGCCAGAATCAAAATCTGGTGCCTTACCAACTTGGCTATATCCCTAAGAAAGAGGTGGGGAAGAAAGAACATCTTCCCCCGAAATCAAATATTATGCTGTCCTGCTATGTAACTTCCGTAAATCATTTCTAAAACGTTTACTAAAATTACCCGACAGCCTTAAAACATCGCTTGAATTAATATATTCACTAAGATTACTAACGGATTTCTCCATTGGTATAAACTCAGAAGAGATTGTTAGTCCGGGAATAAATTTTATTTTTACATTTTCTCCGTCACTTAACTTTTCTCTTACCACTTCGGATAAAGAATTTAAAATCTGTTTAATTTCATCTTTTTGAAATCCTGTATAATTAGCTATACATTCAACAATATTATCTTGATTATAATATTTTTGAGCTATATTTATACACCACCCGTTCCGTTTCGAGAGAGTTTTTATACTGTAAAATACCCTCTCCTATGTTCCATAAATTTGTTCCCTAAATTGAGGGCGCAAAATCGCCTTAAAAAACTGAATTTAGGCGTTTTTTTGTAAATTTGTAGCCAATTCCAAACAATTTTATATCATTTCCGCCCTCTATCAGCTCTGTTACCTCATCCACATTTTGAATGATATTCTTCTTGAAACTTTCATTACCGCAACTGAATAATATCTGCAACAAGATATTTTTTATTTTGGAATTTTCTTTTAACTCAACAGATGTCAGTAACCGATACATTGTTGAAATCCCAATTATCTCATCATTTATATCAGCTACCAAATCTTCATATAATAACTGACATCTCAAATGCTTGTCCGAATTATCTAAGTCACTGCCAAAGATATTATTCCTTTCACTTATATATTTCTTCAAAAGTGAATAGATTTTATTGATTTGTTTTTGATTTACGTTGGAATTTCTAAAATATTCACTATTCAATACAGACGAAAATGGCAGATAAGATTTCTTATAAGGATTTTTTATCCTAAATCCGTTTACAATTGTCTGTAAATAATCCATTGACGTGTGGTACTTACAATAGTTCTTCTTTTCCGGATTATAGTAACCCTTTTGACGGGCAATGTGAGAAAAGAAGTGGGGCATTTTTTTACGTCCCTTTATTAATTCTCCAATTTCATTCTCTTCGTACTCACGGAGAAATGTTTCATATTTTTGACGGAGTTTATCCAACTCTTTGCCGGTATTGATGTCAAACTCCTTCTTTGCTTTGTCAATTTCCGTGCCGCTTAGAGCATTTAGTTGACATATATCATAATACAAGTCTTTTTCCTGCTCGTATGTACTACCATTATAAAGCCTATCCCAGAATAATGAATTAAGCTCCTGAGATAAATTAATTACAGCTCCTATAAGATTTACAGAAGTTTTTATATCCAAATCTGCTTGTTGTTCAGGAGTATAATATCTCTTTATTTTATCTGCCTGTACAGCACAATTTGGTGTTTTAAAAAGATTATAGTTTCTTTTAGCGGCACGAAGTAATATTTCGTTATCCGTTAAAAGCACAGTATCACTGTCATACCTTACTACCCTCGGTTTCCCGATATTTATTAGGGGAGTAGAGCACATCTTTACCCTCGTTTAACGTTAGGCATATAAAGTTGATTAATCTTTATACGAAATATTCTATAAATATTTGTAGTTGGCGCTTCAGAGTAAGGAGTTTCGCCTTACTCCTATAGATTTCATTATCTTAATAAGATAGTATATCTTGCTCGTTTCACCTTTAAAAATGTCACCATTTTAACTTGGCACAGGAACATCATATTGTAAATAATTTAGATTTCCCCTGTTAGCGCACTGTCTAATCGTCATTTCCTACGTTTCCTAAACGTACAATGCACACCCTATATTTATAGGTTCACCAACTTGCTTTTGAGGATGTTTCCATCCAAAGCAGACCATTATGTTAATCTGCACCACTTAATCTTTGTAAAACATTTTCACCAATAGCATTCACGCAAACAATTTCTTCGGTTAAATTCATATAGCAATCTATCAGCTTATTTTCTGAATTCTTAGCTACCCATACATTCGAACACGTTACATGTGGACTCCTACTACCCAATAACTCCTTATCATACCCAAATCTAATATTATGTATGTTCCCGACCCCTAACTGACTAATTCCTTTAAAAGTTCCAATAGATTGCTGTAACATTTCAATAGGATTGCCAAGTAGGGTAGAGTAATTGCCATTGACATACACATGCCCGCACTTCAAATTTTTATAATACGCCCTAAGCAAATCTTGCAAAAATTCTTGATAATATTTGGTATTAACAAAATTATCATTAAGGGCAATAAGATTATAAACCACATCACTTTTGCTTTTCATAGGCGACTTAAACGGTTCAAACTCATTAATATCAGGATATTTTATATAATTGCGTACTACAGCCGGATTATCACGCAATAATTGCGCAAAATCTAACGATTCCTGTAAAAATTCTCTCATCTCATCCATAGATAACTGTAATGTATTCAATAGCTGATAATGAGTTTGAACCAGCCGCCCCCCAAAATAATGTGTTTTCTTGTCATGCTTAACTACTCCAAAATCAGGATAGAGATTATCCAACCAGTCATCTAATGAACCAAATTTTAAATACTTGATACTGTTGGGAGTAGTAATCAGCTTAACATCTTCAATTCTCTTAGCTCTTGTCTTTCCGTTTAACTGTGAAATCTCTGTAATGTTATTATCTTTAAACCACTGTTGAACATTACAATTAAAACAGCAAGACTTAAACATAAGATTTCTAAGTAGCACCATACCATACTGAGAAAACTCACCAAATAATGAAACATCCATAAGAGATTGTCCATCCCAAATACTATTCTTTATTTCACAATTTTCTTCCTTTGTATACAGCCAACCATTCTCATTATAGGTCTTAATAACTTCTTCATTAAAAATACTATCATAATCATCTACAACTAAAATATTTTCAGGCTGAATAGATAATAATCCAATAATACTACTTGATGGAAGTGATATATAAGATTCAAATGCGGCAAGATCAATCTCTTGCCCTTCACTTAATGGAATTCCTTTAGAACTAAATTTTAATATAGGTTCAAAAAGCTCTTTGTCTACAAATAAACATTTTCCAACACGGGCGCTCCCCGATGACCGTTTCATACGGCAATAGCGAACACCATCACATATAAAACCATTCTGATATAAATCTTTGCGAAGTTCCGCATTGCTTTTAACAGTTTTGGGCTCCTTAATTTTTGAGTAGATCCAATATGTATCACCTGTTTTTTTATTCTCTTCCTTTACTGACTTAAAAATACTTGGTAGTTCTTGTACGGGTTCTTTGATTTTTTCACCAATCCTTACGCCCACAATCTCTCCGTTACACCGGGCAATGCAATCTTCAAAAACTAAATCCTTATAATCATATCCCAGCTTCACATAAGAATTTTTAGTGATCTGATTCCACTCTTTAACAGAATATTTAAACGTTAGATTGATAACCCTTGTAGTATAGTCATGCTTTTTAACTCTGAAAGAAAAATCATGCTTTCGATATCTTCTAAAATATACTTCTCTCAACTCTATTAAATCCAAACTATAATCTAAAGAATTGATAAACTTCCTTAAATTATACTGCCCATTCTTTAACATTAACGAATATCCAAGAGAATTCTTCTTTATACTATGTAATGCCAGATAAATATCTTTAGCATCTACACTGGGAATATATACTGCTTTTCCTTGCTCAAACTGAATATTACATCATTCCTTTCTGCCTTGTGCCTTGCTTGCCTTAAGCCTATCAGCCATTATCTTGCGTTGCTCGTCAGTATACTCTCTTGTTACAATAGAGCTACGAATACTAATAAGTCTCTTTGGAAAACGATAGGTCTTACTAACATCATCTTCCTTCACCACTGTGAATAACTCAGGCGATTTAGTTACAAGCTTATCCATTTTGGTAATCCACGTACTGTCGCTACAATAAGCTTCAGCATACTCTTCATCTCTGCCAGCACTGATATACATTTCTTGCTCTGCTATGCTTAATGACATTTTTCTCACTTCCTTTCTCTATTTTTTCTAAACGTATAACACGGTAAGCTCACTACAAAATACTCTTCATCAGGAATAAACTCTGCATGTAAATCAGGCTCATACTTTAATAAATCTGCTATCTGATATACAAAATAACAGAAATCTTCTTTGCCACTACGTATATTCTTGAGAATTGAGTTAATATATACCCTGTAGTAAGTTTCGTTAGTTTGTCCATGATAACAATTTGGATCAGAAGTGGCTTCTCTAATTGTATCCATCTTTTTCTTAGCCGACGGCTGAACTAATAACTTCATTTGAGAAAAATAGTCTTGCCACATATCATCCGAAGTGAAATCTATTGGACGCCGCTTATTTAAATTTACCTCTCTAAGGTCATATAATGTTGTTCTCATATTTACTCTTAATCCTTTCTGACAAAGTGTTATATAGATTTATTCTCCATTGGAATTGCTTTTTATCCACTGTTTTAATAGTGTCCTCATACGTATACTGGGAATATATAGCCAAATCTCTTTACCATCTCTGATAGCTGAACGCCATATGAACTGAAGCATTTCTGATAATGCATAACCATCTTCGTCAACTCCGGCTATAGGTGTTTTTATTGTAGAATAAAAATTATTACAAGCATATGCTAAATATCTTCGATTTTCGCGATGATTATTTTCTAAATTAATATTCTGTGAGTTTAATGATATATAAGCTCTGGCATATCCCTTACCCTTTAAGAAAATAACAGTTTCATCAAAGGTAGTCCATAAACATTCTGAAGTTTTAGCATTACATATATTTGTAAAGTAATTTAACAAATGGTTTTTAAGTGTAGTTACATTATTTTGGGTTTTAGAGTCATAAAACCATTTTCTTGATAAATCATATTCTTGACTGCCAATAGCGTTTAGTTTTTCATTTTCAAAAATATGTATTAAATGAATCTTACTTATTAAATCCGGATTAGATAACAAACTATAATTTTTGCTAATTTTTTGCTCATCAAAATAATCGGTGAAATTTTTAGCACGATATAATTTCCACGTATCTTTTATATGAATATCTGTAACACCACCTTCGTATAAATCTGATACGTTAGTTGTTTTGTCATTTGCGAACAGATTAATATAATATATTTCTTTCCAACACATATCCGCTTCTGTCGCACATTCTATATATTCTATTTTCTTTATATTATCTGTTAGGTGATCATGTTGTAAAAATCTTTTTACAATATTATGTGTTCTTCCTACATATACAATATTTCCTTCCATGTCTACAAATCTGTATACATAATAACTGTCTGTTTTAATGCTGTATCACTCCCCTTAGTCCTTAACGCAGGTTGTATGCGTAACCTGAACGTTATACTCGTCCTCTTTTTTCTTCATAGCTATTTTGGAGCCAAGATACTTTGCATTATTATTTATAGTAATATCACACAACGAAGAAAAATCTGATTTATATTCATTCTTATCTGTATACAAATATTTCCTTGCGTTGTTCTCAAAGCGCTTATCAGCATTCTCCATTATCATCTGAGAAAAATCCCTATTTAACTTATTGATAAGAGCGGAACAATCATTTTTTTCAAAATGATTTAGTAATCCATTACATTTATCCAAATTAATATAATACGCCTCATAGGTTTTGTAGATATTTTTAATCTTTCTCTTATAAAGTTCACGCTTTAATACTTCATTGAATTGTTGGGATTTATGACTATAGTATCTTTCCTTTGCATTTTCAATGCCGCACTCTTTATCAGCAATGTTGATGCACTCCGCATAATATTCCATTTCATCTTCACTTGCCTGATGATTTTCTGTTTTGATGTTTACTTTTATATTTCCGTCTTGGTCGATGTTTGTAACCTCATCTGAAACTTCAACATTTACACGATTAGCTTCCCGCCAGATAATTAATCCGGCTGACTTCAAATAATCCAAGGCGTTTGTAATATACCAGTTAATCATATAATCAGCTTTGTCATAAAACTCATTGATAGTTTCTAAGGCAATCTGAGTTTCCTTGCTACTGTCTTCAGGGTTATACTTGATCAAGTTGTAATTAGGATTAACCATCTTAATCTCTCTTGCCCACTTACCAACAGTGATATTAATCTTATTATTCTTGTCATGTCCGTTAATAAGACTATAAAGAATAAGAGGTATAATATATTGATACAAAGACTTATTCATTTTAGTCCAGTTTACCGGAAGGGGATAGTCATATACTTTTGTAATTCTGTATTCGCGCTGCCCCAAGTCTTTGATGGTACAATAGCGGGATACCTTTTTGAGAAGTGTAGCTTTGTTTTTACTAATCAATCTACCTTGTTCCTTATAAGATTTTTTTTGAGCATCGCTTCCGTATTTTTCAACAAGCTCCTGCTCTGATATTTTGCCCTTCTTCAGATTCATAGATTTCCTCCTTGAAAATATAATATACGAGAGAACTTTACCCCCCTCACTTATATATTCTCTTTTTAGGTAGGATTTTTTCTTATTTTTCACTCCTTGCGGGAAAGGAACCGGTTTATCCATAAAGGAGGCTCGCTCCGCTCGTCTGACGTGCTTACAAAGGCTTGTATCTTAAATGAGATTATCAACCCATAAAAATTAAAAAAATTAGAGTAAAATTTCGAGTATCTGGCTTAAATACTGGGAAAAGTCAAAGTTTGAGGAACCAAAACCTCAATAGATATAATATATATATTATGGAGAAAGTGGTTCCAAAAATTTCGAGTATTTGGCTTAAATCCTAAAGAAACTAAGAATTTGTTTACAAAATTTTAATATTATTAATATTTTATTCATAATTATAAAAACCCAAGTAATCAAGCCATTTTTCAATATAAATCATATAAAACGCTGACTGTGCTATGCACATGTCAGTGTTAGGAACGAACTGTTCCACTGCGTAGCTGGGAACAGTGAGTTACTAATAGCGTCGCAGACCCTATAGCCATTATCTTTATTAAGCCTTTACTTCCTCTATATCCCACTTCTTTAATATCTCATCCAAACTAACAGGTTCATAATTATAGAAACCACACCAACCATTATAGTACTGTCCTGTATGTTTACCTCTTTCTCTAACATCAGTTGTTAAGATATAATGTTTTAACTCTTGTAGATATTTTTCCTCTATTGTGTTGTGTACATGTCCATATAGATGATAAACATTACCATTATAGTCTGACTTGTAGAAGGGTATAGGATAATGAGACATAATAACTTTTCTTCCTGTATCAGTAATCTCTTTATATGCTGTTACGTCTTGGAATTTATATTTTAGTTTAGATGACATCTGCTTCAGGTCATGGTTTCCCTGTATGAGTACCTTAGAACCTTGCAGCTGAGATAATATTTCTATCCATCTATCCTCATTTGACCAACAGAAATCTCCTAAGCAGTATACTATATCATTCTTGGAGACTTTGTTGTTCCAATTGCTTATGAGTATGTTATTCATTTCTGTTATTGTAGAGAATGGTCTGTTGTCAAATGCTATTATACCTTTGTGGTCAAAGTGTGTGTGTCTGATATGTAGTAGTTCATTGTACTTGTTTTCCTTCTTCCTTTGTTATTGGGTGGTGGCTATGTTCCTACGGTGATTGCATTCCTACGGTGGCTACGCTCCACGGTGGCTACGCTCCACGGTGGCTACGTTTGTTCGGCTACCGCCGGGGTATGCTTATTGTTCGCGTATAACGCTCACAATGGCGCATTTCTATATTTTTTGTAAATAGGCCTATGGAGGTGTGAGGGGATAATTTTTATTTGTGATAGTTTTATGATACCCCCGATGTACTGTCTATTTATATATTCTCTTTCTGTTCTGATTGTTTTATTAGAATTTAAAAATTATTACTCTCCGGAATGTAATGTGTTGTCTTTGAGGACATATATTTTATTTTCTGATTAATTATCTGTAAAATTTTGTTTAGAATTGATTTATGGAGTATTAGATGAGTAGTGAAATAAAATTAGAATAAAAAAATAACACCTATCAAAATAGATAAGTGTTATTTTATAATATTAGTTTTCTTTTATGTTTTCAGCTATTAACCAATTACTTTCAGGTTTTGTGATAAGTCTTGCATCCATATAAGCCATTTCCATAGAGAGGCAAGTAGTTGCTTGATAATAACCACTTTTCATCTTGTCTAACACCAAAGCTACATCAGGTTTATTGTCTTCGCCGAAACATAGCGGTACAAGTAATTGAATTTTGTTTTGATAATAGTGTGGTACAGCCAGTTTATAATTGGCGATTACTTTTTGTATAGCAGTATCAATAACCCCTTTTAGCATATCAAGCGGACGCGAACAATTTTTAATATCTTCCGGTAGCCTTTGTGAGGTATTTAAATCATCTAATATATGATTATAGTTTTTATTAACAGGTAAGTGCCAATTAAAAACCAATTCTGATGGATCGGATAGATAATCCGCTCTTTCGGGGAATTTTGCAATATCAAGCGCTCCAAGTTCATATTTATCTTTAAATCCCTTAAAATACCATTTGGGAGTATCACTTTTGTTCAATTCACCATATGCATAAATAGATTCATAATAATGCGAAAACAATCCTGTATCAAAGACACAATAATTATCTGTTTCAATAATTTTGTTTTCTTCATAAAGCTTTTTAAAGGTGTATTTAAGATAATTTTTTAATATATAATTGTCATCCTTATCTTCAAAACTCCATTTTTCAGGCAGTGCTTTATCTGCCAAGTCTTGGATTTGTGCGTTGTAATCTCCCCAGTACATGTAGTTATAAATATCTATCATTTCCATTTTTATTTTCTCCTCTGATATATTAAGTGATCTTAGTGCGTTTCTTATTATATCATTCTTTTCCGGGAAAGTAAAGTGAGATTTGATAATGGGGAGAACACCTGTATAACTTTCATAAGGGATTTGGGCTGGTGAAAGTATTTTATGTGAGTGAGGGATTTGTTGAAGTTGTGCTTGTGTGTAGGCGTCTTTTTCAGTAGGGGCGTAGGTGGGAATTATATATGAAGGAATTGTGTATTGTTGTGAAATTATTGGAACGAGATATGTGTTTAGGTGTGAGAAGAGTTGTGTGGGGGATGAAGGGATTGTTTTTGAAGTCATGTTATATTTTCCTTTCTTATTTATTGTTTTTTTTTGTTATTAGGTTATTCTCTGTTTGGGTTGAGATTTTGGGTGATTTTATTCATTCGGTATTTTTTGAGGTGGTTTGGCAGGTTTTGAGGGGTGTAGTGAGATTGGGTGATTTGGATGTAGGATGATTTTTGTGGGGGTGGTTAGTGGATTTTTGGGTTGTTTTGGGTGTGGTGCGATATTGGTGGCGAGTGTTGGATTTTGGGTGTAGGGGGGTTGGATTTTTGAGTTGGTGTGTGGATTAATCTGCCTATAGAGATTATGAAAAAACGTTTTCGGTGTGCGGTTTTTGGCACCCCGGTACTGCCAATTTTACTCCTCAAGTAAAATCCTTCAAATCCGAATTTTAATGAGTTTACTTGCGAAAAAAGCTAAATTTGACAAACTTTTTTTTTGGTGTAAGGTGGAATTACAAACCGCAAGCGACATAGCTTGTAGAAAAAATAAAAAAAATAATTAAATCTTGCTTTAAAGCAAGTAGAAAGAGGTCAAAAATGATTAATTTTAACAACACCAAAGAAGCTAATGTAATAGCAGATAACAAAGTAGTATTTTGTGGTTTAACTTATCTTGTTACCGACAAAGAAGCTGAGCAATTAAAGAGCATATTGGACGGTATGGTATCGTCAAGAAGTTGTAATATAATTAATAAACAACAAACAATTAAAACTGAAAAACAAGCTTATGTCCACACACATGACTTAAAGTGCAAATATAAAATACAAAAATTTGATAATAAAAACGGCGCATTATATTGCATTTCGAGAGATTGCGGTTATACAAAAGCTGAAAAACGTTGTATAAATAATTATATTAAGGCTCTTAAAAACATTACTGAAATTGACGTACCGTTCACTGATAAAAACGGCAAACAAGCTACTTTTAAGGCGTGGGGATATAAAACAAAAGCACAAGCAGAAAAAGAGATGAAAACACTTCCCACAGTTATCACAAAAGAAGAGTTAAATAAATAATAAAAAATACAAAGTCGACTATGCGACTATAAATAGCCATCAGGCATAGTGCGGTATCCTCGTAAAGAGGATACGTTGGACGATACAGTTCAAAGTCGAAACAGACAAATGTGCATCACGCAGCAGTGATAGTATTTGTCTGTTTTTTTATTTTAATTTTTTTATTTATAATTTAATTAAAAAATCGTGATAAGGCAATAGAACAGTCAGACAGCTCTATTTTACAAGTCGGTAAAATAGTTATCAAAGGTGATATGCCACAGACCAAAGTTTATAATGCAATAAATTATAAAGCAGGGAAGATGTAATCTGTTGGATGAAGGCTGTGTGAGGCTTGACAACGTAGTTACGGAGCTACGGTAATGGGGGAAACCTTAAAACAATTCTACCATTACACAAAAAACATAAAATCCGAAGGTGTAGGATTTTATTATAAAAGCTATCTATTAGCGGTTTCTCAGATATACGAGTATGGTAGTTGTCATATATTATACACGTAGTAAAGGAATAAGTCTATCTATTATATCATTGATAATTGAATAGCTTGCGTTTAATAATATATAAGTCTTAGCTCGACTATATTAGTACTCATTTGTATTAATAGACGAATAGAGTAACGGTATCTTAGAAATTTGCGGGATAGAAGCAGACAATCAGCAAATATCTTGGTAACAAGAAGTTAGAATGTTTTTTATAGATATACATTCGCTGATGAGGCATCAAAGAACAACCCCTTTGTATAAGACCTATTAAAAAATCCATAGTAAAAAAGATGGAGGAACTATTATCTTCCATCTTTTTATAGTGTGGATTTTTCTGCACACATAATCTCACACGAAAGGGGTGATTTGTATGCCACAACCGTACTACAAGTATGGTTACTGGTGGGTTACTACCGATGAAGTGTCAGAGCATTTCCCGACCGATGCCGAGGCATGGGAATACATAAATGACCACTTCACCAATAGTTAATCCTTTGTAGGTGGTTTACACTTATATTACCACTAAACCATTGTAATGTCAAGACAAAAAAGTGTAAATAATTGTCTTGACCCAACTAAATCAGAGAGGAGGATAGTAAATATGGCACCGTGGAAGAAAGAAGTTCGACGGATAGCACGTGATTTATATATTCCCGATAGTGTGTATCACAACATTATAACAGAGGTACAAGCACAGGGTAACATATCACGGTATTATGAAACGCCTGAGGACTGTCTATATGACAGAGCAATAAGAAAAATAAAAGCATACGCATTTAATATGTTTGGAGGTAATAAATAATGACAAGAAGGTTAAAAGTAGCACGCTACAAGAACACACAGAAGAACAAGATACGGACTGAGAAAGTAGTATTACGAGCAAGCGTTATTATAGGTATTATATTATGTATATACACTGTATACCGCATTATAACTATGCCTATATATGGTTCAGAGTATACGCGCTATGCAATGTATCAAGGCAATAATATTTATGTAACAGATGACGGCAACGAATGGGAATATGAAAGTGATATTACATACATAAAGGGAAGTAGGTGTTTATTGTATTTCATTACAAACGGAACGTCAGAAATCTATGATGACAAAATCATAGAAGTATATTAAAAAAGATTTTTTATACCCAAAACAGAGAATTTATAAGACAAGTAGGTGAAATTATGAACGGCGATGAGCGAACGTATAGAAAAATAAGGCGCAGACTGCTTATGAAAGGCTATCACTTAGTACATATGAAAGGAAGCCATTGTATATACAAAAATGATGATGGTAGGACTATATCATTAAATTTACGTATTAATAAGATGATAGCGCAGCGTTTAATTAAACAGTACGATTTATAATATCATAGCGCCGCAAGGGAAACAAAGGATATTTTTATAAGGGAAATAACCCTCTTTGCAAGGGAAATTGCTTTATATGTACGACCCTTTTGTAAGGGAAATGAAGGAGGAATTTATTATGACAAGATTCGTAACAAACAGAAAAATAGCAAGGAATTTAGAAATCGGAACGGAACTGACAAGCGCAAACGGTAACATACGGATTGTCGACACATGGCATCACGGATATAAATATGTAAATCTTGATTACGATGACAACGGAAATGAGCTTGAAAGTGATGTTTATTGTGCCACATATGTAGATATGATAGGTTATGAAATTATAGGATAAAGGGAAATAGGAGGATAAAATTATGTGTATATCATTTGAAAAGATAAGTGGAAAGAAAAACGAGGGAAACGTAAGGGAATTAAAAGGTTATCTTGCAACGGCGTTAGATGCAAAAATGCCTGTCGCTATAGTTCGATTGCCGGTAGAGTTATTGGAAATTGATACACGGTATCAGACGGAAGCACGAACGGAAAGAGATTTACGCTATTTAACAGCACATTGGAGCGAACAGAAATTATTACCTCTTATAGGCGTACCACATTGGGAAGAAGGTAAAGTATATCTTGTTGACGGCTATGGAAGATGGGTAGGAAGTCAGATTGTAGACAAAGAGAAATACAGTAAGCTTATGGTACAGGTTATCTTAAATGCACCCACAGTTAAAAGCGAAAGATTACGGTATGAAGCAGAATTATACGCATATCAAAATAAACAGGTTGCAAAAATGACACCCGTACAGAAACACGGTGCAATGATTGTATTGCATGATAAGGCAACGGAAACGCTTGAAAAGTTAAAAGGGAAATACGGATTTGAGTATGTAGCAAACAAGGGAAATAGAGAAGCGTCTGTCCTCGGTTCTTATTCGGCTACTCTTGACTTATGTAAAATTGACAACGGAAAGGCGGCTGAGTATGTGTTTGATATTCTCACACGTGCCGGTTTTGACAGAAAGACAAACGGATACGCTTCCTATATAATGAGAGGGTTAAGGGATATATACAAACTGTATTCACGCAATAGAAAGGAAACGGCGCAGCTATTCATTAACGTTCTAAGGGAAACCACGCCTATACAGATACGGTCATACGGTGTATCAAAGTATCCTATGTTGGATATTAAAACCGCAATATCATTGTACTTAGAGGATTTAGTAGTAGAACGGTTAGGATTGAAACAGTCAAGGGAAGTTTTAGGTACAAGATTAGTACCAATTAAGAAAGAAATTGCGTAATTACACATATATAAAATTTACATACATAGTTGGACTTTGTGGGCAAGATTTGACGGTCATGCTCATGAAGATGTGATTATGTATCACAAGCAGGAGGAAGCGAAATGAATACTAATATTGGAATGAGTTTTTTAGATTTATCACAAGAAGAAAAGGAAGAGAAAATAAATAAAATTGTACCGTCTATTTGTTCCGTTTACTGTTGCAGAGAAAATTGTAATGGATGTTTTATTCAAGAACTTACAGACGAAACTTTTAAAAATAAGGAATAGAAGTGATATTCAATCTGTAAATAGAAAGGAGAAAATAAAATGTATGTATTAGCAATTACTTATAATTTTGATGGTGGATATGTTGCAAAGAAATGTGAGACATACGAAGATGCCATGAAATTGCTAAATGATTATTTGGAGGAAGAAATACGGATTGTAAAAACAGAAAGCGAATATGAGCCATCTGTGTTGAGATGGGAAGAAGATGACGTAACACTTGTATATGCTTCTGGATATACAAAAGAAGAGATGAACAGAAATGATGCAATAGAAGATTGTGTATATTACAAGATTCTTGAAATTGAATAAGCACATAAAAGGAATCTTTTATGTGAAAATGGAGGTTGTAAAATGCGTGGGTTGTGTATTCAATTACTTCATTATATAACAGAAGCGATAGACTTACGGTTATCTGATGATGAAATAAATGCAAGACTTGAAGAGGTTGCAAACAGGGATGATATTACACCAAACGAGTATTGCGAAATATATGAACAAGCAATATTAGCTTATAAGGTAAAGTTTGGGATTTAAGAAAGCAGGTGAGAAAATGATTGTATGCAGACAGTGTTTACAAGCAATTGAATCGCATGAAGGGCATCAAACACAACGGAAATTAAGTCCACTTGAAGACGGAGAACTCATAAAGGATGGATATGGGGATGATGATGGAGAATATGTATATTGTGAATGGTGCGATGAATATGTGTCGATTGACGAAGCATATGAAATTTAATGGGGGTTGATGCGAATGTCAAATACAATTAAGAGAAATACTGTATTTATTGAGTGCATGGCTTTAACAAATAGCTGTGCATTCGGAGCAGGTGAATGTGTTGGAAACTACAGAAAAGATGATATGTGGATTGCGAAGGATTCAAACGGAAAGAAGTGGAGAAACTTAACCGCTAATTTACGGAATGAAAACTTTTACAAATTCATCAATCAGTATTCTATGAGTGATATTATTTATTACTTAATGGATAAAAATGCAGACTATCAGACAGTCATGACGGATATGCTCGTTGAAGCAATAGAGACAACTTTTGAAGAAACAAGAGTGTGTTGTATAGATGACATCTATAATTACATATTAGAAAATTTAATTTAGCAACTAAACCACAAGGCAGATGGAGAATAAATTCTTATCTGCCTTATTTTTATGAAAGGAATGGTGAGATTTATGAGTAACTTGAAAAAATTTGTAGGAGATTATGCCTACTCTTATATCAAAAATATTGCAGTCGATCAAGAGAAACTACGGAAGGCATTAGTAACACCACAGAATGCAAGAAATGTGTTCTCTGAATTGGACGAGTTTCAAATAAAGTCTATTTGTTCTGAAATAAGTTCAAACGATACATTCGGAACAATAAGAGAAACTACACAAGAAGAAATCATTGAAGATTTCAAGAAGGCAGGATATGACACTGTAATCTTTGATGATGAAGAGAAAATTGCAGAGTGCGAGAAGTATTATGCATCAGGAGAACGGATTTGTACTTATAACAATCTTTCTGGTCGTATGAATCAGTATCATATGCTTGTTACAATTAAAAAGGATATTGACAAAATACAACGGAGTAAGACTCCACAGAGGGAAGATGAATATGGAACATCTATTCTTAACATTCAGATAGCAAAAAACGGAAGTCATATGTCTATTAAGAATCGCTACAACCATACTGTAAGCGAATGTGATAGCACACTTAATAACAATCTGGATTTATTAATTCCGGGATTACAGGCAAAAGTGCTTGGATATTATAAAATAGCCTTCCTCAATAAGAATAAAAACCATTACAAAAACATTGTAAATATAAATGGAATTTACTTGAAATACAGTAAAGAAGTGAACAATGTATATTTTGGTAACTTTATTCTTGATAACAAAAACGGAGTAAGATTTGAAGATAATAGCAGATATTATGTAAATGGATGCTATGACAGCCCTTGCGTTATTGATTTTCATGATAAAAAAGTAGTGAAGCTTTTTGATGAAAGAGAACAGATTAGCAAGGGAACTTTATTGACTAGAGCTATGGAAGAGAATTTGTTACATAGTGGTAACAAAGAACAAATTGACGAGCTTAATATTGTTTTCAATAATGCTTTGAAAGAATTATTAGGATGCAGAAGAAAAGCATTACAATATCTTGCTTGCTGCTATGGTTACGACTTTCAGAAACCATTCAAGGTAACTGGAATACTTGGAAAATTTACTGCCAATAGTATTGAAAAGGTAACAGGAAGTAATAGCGGAATATTATTGGTTTGTAAAAATTCAAAAGTGAAATGTGTTGAATTGCATAATGGGAAATTTGATGTAGAAGCAGAAAAAAGAACATATAAATATTCAATCGACCATTATTATGCAAAATATGATTTTGAAGCAGATAGGAAAAGTGGAAAACTCGGAGTGTTCATTATTCAGCAAAATGCAGAATATAAAAGGGAAATTAGAAGAACCTCTGAGTCTTACTATCGCAATAAAATCGAATTTGATAAAAGTGGATGTAATATTACAGAAACAAGAGAGCAGTTGCAATACCGTCTTCGCAAATATAAGGCAGATAAAAGAAAAAGAGAGGTTGATGCAATTAGCTATGAAGCAGATTTGAAAGAAATTAAAGGAATGTTTCAAGTATTAAAAGAGAAACTTATCATTAAACTGAGCGAAGCAAAAACTAGCAAGGAATATGATGATGCTAGAGATATATTTGATTACTATTTTGTATGGATAGTAAGAGATATTGAACAACTTGAAAAGAAAGTGAATCAAAATAGTTTTTGTTCTGTAAAAGAAGCAACTGATAGCATTGCAAGCTTGAAGGAAAAAATTGCAGAGAAAACAAGAAAAATAGAAGGGAGAGATTGATATGCTAAAAATTGAAATTGAAACCGGAAATGCTGCTTATTCAGAGAATGATGAACTTACATGGGATGGCAGACTTAATCTTGCGGCAAATTTAAAAGCAATTGTAAATATGATTGTCAACGGCGGAAACGGCGGTACAATAATGGACATCAACGGAAACAAGGTAGGAAAATGGGAGGTAAATTAAAATGAAAAGATATTTTATAAAAACAAATGCAGATAACAAAGTAGCTATAGTAGACAGACATAATAAGGCATTTTATTTTGGGGACACATCATTTGATAAACCGTTGACTTTGCGGAGAGCAATAAAGGCAGACTATAGCGGCATTGAGGGTTGTGAAACAGCTGAACAGGCGGTAGAAAATACATTGGGAAGATATTATCATATCACAAAAGATAAACAGGTAGACAGACTATTTGACTTTGACTTAAAGGATTTTATCTATAATCCCAATATAGAAATAACGGAATTTTACAGTGATAAGAAAGGATTGTGTGTAAATATGAGCAATGCATACCGAACACAGCAGTATGTCGAACGGGCATTACAGGAAGATTTTGAAGAATTTGAAGCGAAAATGCTTGCGGCTGACAAAGAAGATATATTTAAAAATGCTTATGAAATTGCAGTTAAAAGGGAAATAGTTAATTTCTTTATGGACGTTCAGACAATAACTGATTATTATAAAATTCTTGCAAGAGTAGATATGAATATACGGAGTAGTTTGTTAAGTTTGTTGTATGATTACTACATAGAAACAGAATATGCAAGCGTAAGCAGTTATGAAGAAATCGAGAGATGGATTGGTTGGTTTTGTGAAAGAGAAAGGGAGTGTATGAAAAATGAAGTATAATAAATTTGCCACTAAAGTAGATACACGATCACGGAAGGCGATGGCGAAATTCCTTTCAGAACATTTCCGCTACTACACAATGAATAGCTGGAATTGTAGCACATCTTGGGCAAATAATGTTAAGATTTATAATTTGGGGCTATCAAAAGAGATTACCGATAAATTATATGATATGCTCGATATAGAATATTATGGTTCTGATTTACAGTTTTGTATTGATGACCTGATACGGGATTTTGAAACGAAAACAGGATATTCTGCGGGATTCAATGGCAGAAGCGACGGTTATCTTGTAATGTATGATACTGAGTGTGTGAATGGGAAACGCCAAGTTTATCCCGGCAGAAGTGTTGACGATTATACATTAGATGAGTATATGGATAAAGATGAATTTGATATGCAAGATTTACGTGATAAGGTAAAACTTGTTCAAGCATTTGATGAACTTTGCAATCAGATAATTGAGAAATGTATATACTTTGCAGAAAATTATGAGGTTGTCGAAGAGGAATATACGGTTACTATGACAAGAAAAGTGTTGCAAGAAATAGTATGAAAAACGTAATTTTATTTAGGAGGATTTTAACACATGAACACATTAAACATTATAACGGATATCAATACTTATTTAAAAACGGAAAATAAATCAATTTTGACGGATTTGTTAAATGCTTTACAAATTGAATACAGACACGAAGAAGCGAAGAAAAAAGGCGGAAATATTGCATTGAAGCGACAAAAAATCGCTGAAAAGATTTTAAAACAGAATAAAAAAGACGGAATGAAAGAACAGTTTTTCAAATGTTGGATTGAAGAAATAGACGGAAAAAAGATGCAGTTTTTCGGTAATCCGTATTATATTATAGCACTAAAAGAAGCATTCAAAACATCAGCAGAGACGGAAACAGAAGCAGAAAAAATCACTTTTAAAGCAAGTAAATTTTTCGATAAGTCACAATATGAACTTAATCAGATTGATTTTGATTTGACGGAAATTAAGCAATATTTAGCACAATTTAAAGCAGAGCAGAAGCAGAAGCCGCCAAAACAGAGGGAAAACAGATGTGTTATGCCTTTTGGAAATATTGCTGATAGAGGTTATAATGCAGAATTTTTGATTGACATTATAGAAGCATTGGGAACTGATGTGAAATTTTATCAGAATGAAAACGCAAACGGAATCAGTATTTTTGAAGCCGAAGCTGGAGCAGCTTTAATTTGTCCTTGCAGACTTTAAGAAGGGAGTTTTTGAAGTGTTACACAGTATTATTAGTTTTAATGATGATAGAGGCGTTACAATAGATTTTCACAGATTAAAACAGAAGCGCCCGGAAAGCGTTTTAAATGCAGTTTTTAAAGGCTTTTCAGAGTTTGAAAGTATCTATATTACAGAGGATATGAAAAGGCGTTGCAGAGCCGTTACAATTCATTATACAGAGTATGAAAGCACAGAAGCAAACAAGACTTTTGAATGCACTTTTACAGACTTCCTGCAACGGTATGAGGCATACAAGATGCAAAAATCAGCATAAACAAATTAAAATTGCTTTACAGAAGCAATAAAAACACAATTTCATTAGTTTAAACAGGCATTAGTTAATGTCTGTTTTTTTATACTCAAAGTTAAAAACAAAACAGAGAATATAATCAAAGAAATATTTTTGATTAGAAAGGGAAACAAAATTATGAGCTATACAGAAGCAATTATGACTATAGTAAGATATGGAAAAGAATTTCAAGCAATCGAAGAATTACTTGGATTTGTTAAAAGAAAAAATGAAAAAATTGAAAAAGATAATGCAACAAAATCTTCATGCTTAAGGGCAATTAAAAAGATTAATCAACAAAAAAATAGTGCAATTGATGCACTGTGTGATTGGGAGGGATAGAAATGAAATTATCTTATGGTTATAATTATGATGAACTGTTACATTACATAAGAAAGTTTGCTATAGACAATGATTGGGAAGATGAAAATGTACCAGAGCAAATAAGAGCATTCTTTACAACTTGGGCGTTTTTGTTTCACGTAGATGCTGACACTCGTAGTTGTACGCAGACTTTATTTGCAATTTATACATTAGCAGGTCTTGATGAGATAATTAGTTATGATGACTTTGAACATTTCATGGTTAAATTAATAGTATAAGAAGATATGGTCGCATACGATACCGGCGACTTGGAATGGGACGCGATTAAAAAAGTAATGGTGAGAGTATAAAAGATTTGATATTTTAAAAGTATAGATAAGGAGGAAAAATAACTTATGTACACAGATAAAAAATACACAATGATAGTTACACAGGAAGATTGGCGCTACCCAAGGGAAGTGCAGATTAGCTTCTTTGCGGAACAGCCTTGGGAAGGTGAGTTAAGTGATATAGTCTTTGGGGATAACGTAGATGAATTATCAGAAAGCAGTGATGGACATCCTAATGAGGGTCTTTTCTATATACTTTATGCAAACAATAGCGGTGAGCGGATTGGGTATGGTGTAATTCACTGGGACACCATTCAGAAGAATATTGATGACTATGAAAAATATTAACACAGTGAATTTGCGTTTATATCCGCAATAATTTCTCGCAGGAAAGAGTGTTACGGATAAGATTAAAGTTGTTGTAAACTTTTCAACACAATATCAATTCGAGCCATTATATTGTCAACAGTTTTCTTAGACAATCCGTTATATAATGGGCGCAACTTAAAGAGATCCGTCATAATTATAGTAGCAAACGCATTTGCGTCTATTTCGGCAATCTGATTATTATAAGCTTCAACTTCAATTTCGTCGGAAGTTTTATAATTTGCAAAATATTCATTATAGTTATTACGAATTTGCCATACATGACGTAACTCATGAGCAATAGCGAACACATCATCTGGATTGGATAGAATAATGTGACGTAAATATATAGTCGTCCCATCAGAACTACATTGAGCAAGTGTCGTTTTAGTAGGGAAATGGGATATATCATAAGATATATCGGGTGGTGTGATTTTTAAAATTTCACAAACATTTTTTATATATTCATTAATCATGATAAAAATCCTTTCTTAGTCTATGCTTATTATAGCAGAGAAAGCTTATAAAATCAAGACGAGGGTGTGATGTGATATTATGCAGTGTGAAGGAATTGCTTGACGGTAAACATAAAATATGTTATTCTAAAATAAAAAAAGGAGAATAACTATTATGGGAAGTAAAGAAGCAAATGACAACAAGAAAGACACAGGTAAGAATATTACATTTGAGTCAGAGTCTGAAAAAGCAAAGAAAAAACCTAAAAAGGAGTAAAGGATGTGAGTAATATTTTAGAATTTTTTAAAGGAATAGGATTAAACGAAATCTTAGTCTATCTTATAAACGGATATGTATTCAATTCGGTATTTGAATTTATTACTCGGACAGACTTCAAAAAAGAATACCAACATATATTTGTAAAATCTATAGTGTATGGATATGTAATTGTTCAAATATATAATTTGTTACCGATACCAATACAAAACCCGAGTATTAACATAGGATTGCAAATATGCCTTTGTTTAATAGTGGGATATGTCTTAGGCAGAATATGTTTAAGTAGTATCTTTGGTAAAATATCAAGGATATTAGGCGTATACAGAAACTTTAATCATGGGATTTGGATGGACATTTTTAACGGCGGTCGAAGCCCTATATGGATTAGAGCAACGATAAAATCTCAAAATGAAGATATTTGGGGAGAACTTAAGCATCTTGAAACAAAGCAAAGATATCCACTGCTTGTATTGCATCGTTATAGTATTAACGATTTAGACGGACATCTTATAAAGGATTTGTCAGATGATGAAAGCAGAACTATATTAATTGATACGGCCAAATGTGACAGATTGGAAATTGTACATACCAGAGATGACAAGGGTCGACTCCAAACTGAAGTAGAGGAGTAAAATAACTCAAAATATTTATAGACTCATATAAAAAGGAATTGCTTGATAACAAGAAAAAAATTATGTGATAATAGAGAGAAATGCGTGAGAAATATGTAAAAATAAAGGAACAAAAGTTAAAAGGTCAAAAAACAAAAAAACACAAATCAATAAAAAAAGGAGATAACCAAAATGAAAGTAAATGAATTCACGGTAATTCTTAATGAACAAAATAATCCAGAATTAAAATGTATTCATCAATATAAATGGGAAATTCCCTTATGGGAAGATGTGTTTGATGATATTGTATGGTATGAAAGTTTAGTTAAAGAGTTAAATAATACATTTTTTCTGGATATTGTCGCCGAAGAATACGCATATATTGTTGCATTAAACAATGCAAGTGAAATAGTCGGGATATACCAATTATCTCACGGAACTTGTAGTGAAACATATAGCAGGAATAAAGAGTTAGTAACATTTTTATTATTATCTGGGGCAGAACAGTTTATTCATATACACAACCATCCCGGCGAAAGTGATATTATCGAGAGCGAAGGTGATAAGGGCGTAAGAGCAAACATTGAGGTGGCTGCTAAGATTTTTAATATACAATACAAAGAGAGTATTATTATTGGAAAACATACATTCGGATTAAGCAAACGCTATTATCAAAGCGACAAAATGTAATAAGGGGGTTATGAAAATGTCTGGAAGAATTGAACATCGGTTAAAGACAGAACAAACAATTAGTAGACTTTTAAATAATATGCCAGAATGTATGGTAGAATATTATTATAATTTATCATCAAAGAGAGAGATAAAAACTTGCGAAGAATATATTAGAAAGGTGAGAAAATTTTTATTGTACGTAAATTCAGATCCCATTCAAATTGATTGGCGACAAATAAATGAAACAGATATAGCAAAATATTTTAAACATATTGAAACTAAAATAATGAAAGATGGGAAAATGGCTAATACGAGTTTTTCTTTTAGAAAAGAAAATTATACAGCCTTGAATAGTTTTTTTAAATATTTATATAAAAAAGGATATATACCCCATAACCCTGTGGAATTTATTGATCGTCCAACTAAAAAAGATTCTGTTAGTAGAAAATTTATGACAGAAGATGATTTATCAAAAATAATCAAAACAGTTAAATGCGGAGCTGGCTCAAGTCGTGCGATTGCAAGGCAAGACAATTGGTGGACAAGGGATTTAGCAATTATTTTAATGTTTATAACAACCGGAATGCGTAAAACTGCCTTATCAGAAATTGATATTAATGATATTAATTTTACCACAAATGAGATTCGTGTAGTAGACAAAGAACACGAAACTCATACATTTAATATGCCTAATATTCTAACAGATGCTTTGATAGATTGGATGTACCAAAGAGAAAAAATATTGCAAGGAACAGATGTTGCTCCACTGTTTATATCCAATCGTTTAAAAAGAATGTCTCCTGACAGTATATCATTATTAGTAAAGAAATATACAATAGAAGCATTAGGTGAACCCTTTTCACCACATAAAATCAGAGCGGCTTTTGCAAATATTATGTTAGAACATACAGGGAATATAAAGATTGTAGCGGATGCATTAAGACATAAACAGATAGAAACAACTAAAATATATCTTAACAATGATGAAAAGAAAGTCAATAAAAAGACAGTGGATATAATGAATAGTATTTTTAAGTGATTAGGTTTGACTTTTAATTAATTTAATTTAGTTTTTTGATTAAAATAATTGACAAAATAATAAATATAGTATATAATAAAAGACGAATAGGGGATCAATAGACGATTGATTTCCCTCTGTGATAATTAAAAGACTAACCACACATTGGGAAGGGCGGTTAGTCTTTTTTTGTTATTAAAAATTTGATAACAAATGCCAATGATTGCAAATATCAAACTTGTATATAAGAACAAATTTTCATATGTAACCATAACATTCCCCCTCTCCGAGGGAAAAAATTCAACGTGATTCCTTATTCGTCCTTTATTATTATATATCTAAAAGCTGTTTTGTCAAGAAATATTAAATTTGACATTATATCTATTGAATATCAGTCAAATATATGATAAAATGTATACAAATAAGTGAACCCTTATAAATAATATAAAAAAAGGAGTAAATTAAAATGAAGTACACAATCTATGAAAGCTCAGAGGAATTTGAGAAGAAAGATTTCGACAAAATCGAAGCAGGCTGCACATACAATTCCGAAACTGCTACTGCTACGGTCGTCAAAATATTTGATGACAAGGAAGGCGCATTGGAAGCGTTGAGCAAAAAGGCAACGTCAGTGAGGAAGTTCGGCAAAATCATCTGCGTAATTGAATACTATGTTCTGCCCGAGGAAAAAGATGAGTACGGGGACGACATCGAATTTTACGACCCGATTGCGTTTTCAGAAATGCAGATACCCGTCAGAATTGCACCGGGATACGAAAACGCATACGAAGATGTTGCCACATTTGATAATTATGCAGATGCCGCCGCAAAGGTTGACAGTCTGTTAGACGAAGATATTGACGCATATATAGCTATATAAAAAAAAGAGGTAATTAAAAATGAAAAAAGTAATTAACGGAAAATGTATAACACAGAAACGGCTAAGTTAATCGCCAGCCGTGATAACGGTCTCGGCAGCCATGAATTATACTATGTACGTGAAGAATTATACAGAAAAAAGACAGGTGAATATTTTCTGCACGCACTCGGCGGCGCAATGTCGGGATATTCTCAAATTGTCTAGGGCGACGGCACTTCAAATTATCCTTAAAAGGGTAAATTTTAGTTGCGTTTCATACGGTGCAGAAAAAAGAACGGTATTAGCTGTTCTTTTTTTGTTTTTGTAAATTATTGTTGCAAATAATGGAAATATATGATAATATATAATGTAGGCGAAAGTTATAGTAGAAATGTAAGGGAAATAAAAAAGGAGGAATATTGAATGCAGTTTGGAGAAAAAGGATTGCCGGGAACCTTAATGGGAATAAGTATCCCAGTATCAATACTTATGGGGCTTTTAGGCGGCGTAATAGGTATGGTATTAACATTTTTATTTTTTGTTGTGCTTGCAATTGCCTCTTGGGTAGCTAATATTCATTATCAGGGATTGACTGTTTTTGGATCGAGCGGAGATGATGAATATTCATTTGTAGATGAAAATCATATTCCATTTGATTACTATGGTTTTCAAAAGATACCCGGATTGACTGCGGAAGATATAGCAAGGGAAAATCAAATTGAATGGGCGTACAGGCATATACCAATATCTAAACTATTAGATTATTCGGGTCAATATCAGCCCGTAATAAACGACCGTGCAAATGGTATAATATATAGGCAAATTTTTCATATTGAAAAAGATTCACTTGGGTTTCCGGAGCGTACGCTTGTGTTAAAACGTAAATTTGCACAGTGTGATCGGAATAGTCCTAAGCCATACCTTACATGGAGACATTGCAGATAGGAGAGAGTAAAATGGATAATAATGAGAATGTAAAAACTGAAAAACTTAAACCAGGAGATATTAAAACAACACAATGTCCGAGATGTGGTATTGATATAACTACTACGGTTGACAAGTATGGACTTTATTCTTTCCCTGAACTTTGTCCTCAGTGTGGCATTAATATGGAGTTTTATAAAAAAAATAATAATATTGAATGGTTGAAAAAACAAAGAGAAGAATGTGTAAAGAAATTAAAAGATATAAAGGAAGAACAGGATCAATTTAGTTTCTGGGGGGCATTTATTGAACATGTAAAATGCGATCCGATTTGTTGGTTGTTTTACGGATTGGGGGCGTTAGTTTTTTTGGTTAGTATTTTAATGTGCTTTGCAATTGATGTAAAAGAAGGTATTGAAGGGATGCTATTTTCATTAATAGCATGCTCAATAGTAGGTTCAATTGCTCCCACAATTGATGCACTACAACAACAAGATAAAGTCAATAATGAAAAATTTTATCAAGACAATGAGAAAAAAATACTTACAGCTCAAATTCGTCAGCTTGATAAAGAAATCGAACGTAGAAAACAGATGGAAGAAAAAACAAAAACCACCAACAAAACATCAAAAATAACAATAAAAAAGGAGGAAACAAACCAATGAGAATATTCACATTTACCTACAAAGAAAATCCGGGCGCAGCACATATTCGAAATGTTAAATTCATAACCGATTTAACTAATCGGATAAATTCAGATGCTTCCTTGATTGAAAAGGCAAAGAAGAATAATAGAGGTTTTGCTGAAGAAGTGCGAAAGATAATATCTAATACAGAAAATGATGAATATGCATTTACAATGATAGAGGGAAGAATGCTTGATGCGCCAAGATATTCATTTCTTAAAAATGTTGAATGTGACGGAATAAAATATGATGTGGAGATAGATAATTTATCAAGGACATTTTGTTTGTTTGAGTGTTGAAAATAACAAAACTGTGGGATTGTACTTGTATAGACACACCCTGCATATAGTGGGAGTTATGTATTTTTGCATAGCTCCTTCACTCTTATTAATAAAGAAATAATTTCACAGACAAATCACTTGTAATTCACAAAACATTGTGATATAATATTACTAAGCTTTAAAGGTGTAGGTATTAAAATAAATCTACCATTGATAATAAATAATTATCGGGAAATATATCTATATAGATATAAATTATACTTTGTGTTTTTTCTTTTACATTTTCCGCAAAGTATAATAAAAGTCATTGTAAAAATAACTTCTAAAAAATTTTTTTAAAATTACTTACACCTTTTAAGCTGGTTATTAAAAGCGAGGAATTATTGCTTGAACAATTTCTTTTTTTTTAATTTAGGTAAAATTCAAAACCAAATAGAGAATATATATTATGGATAGCAAAGGCAATCAAGCATTGAGGCAAAAGAAAAACGGCTGTGATTAGCACACAACCGTTTAATTTGGAAAATCAAAGATCGCTCTTTTCTGATAACATAGTCGTTGCGTCTTTAGAATTACCATTAAGCATTTTTCTATTCGTACAAAAACAATGAATAGATTTGCAAACAGTCATTCCAAACATAACGACAGCGACTATCTTATCGCAATCCAAATTAATGTTTAGATCGACATTAATTATAGAACCGCCTCCCTTTCTGAAAAAAATTTCATAATGGAAAATAGTCGCCCAGAACAGGGCAAGATATTAAATTTTCCGTGGCACAAAAAAATGTTATTGCTATGTGCTGATTAAATGCAATAACGCAGTTATTATAACACCATTATCGAAATTTGTCAAGTTTTGGTTGTCTTTACTATCCATAATATATTGCAAAGGTATATAATTAAGGTATTGACATTAATGCTTTGTTGTGATATAATATTGAATGCAGATGTTAAATACGATTACATGGTGAATATTGTTATGTACAAAGGTATTGAACTTTGCTTTTATTTTTTAAACTTATCGTGTAGGTCGATTGCAAGCGTGGCTACATCGATAACGCTGCTGACAATTGTGCAGACTTCTAAAAACTTTGTAAAGTTTATATACAACACTCCTTTCAAAGGGAATTTTCCTAACAGATATAATTCACCTCATTTCTATTTTTTGTTAGGGAAAATGTAATCGTATTGTGTCGGAATTTCTGCACATTGTATTATATTAGACAAGTTAAAAAATGTCAAACCTTTTTTTATGTATTCGTATAAAAATCGTCCTATTATACAATTATTTGTAAAAAAATAAAATATATCTTTGGTGAAAGTTTTGTGATGATACAGAACTTTTATTTTTATGTTTTATTTTTTACATACCTTACAAGGCAAATATCCTTGTTCTTGAGGATTTGTAATAGAGATGATATTGCTATTATTCTTTACATACTGACAATCCAGAAGATGATATTTTGTTCCGGTTGGAGTTATGTAATACGTAGTATGCCCATCTGTTTGTGTTAGTTCCGACTGTATAAACGGAGTAACGGTTGGCGGAAGAACAGGGTCTGGTATACTTGTTGTATTTTTAGATGTAGTATATTGGGCAAAAAATATAACCCCTAAAACAACCCAAAATAAACATATAACAATAGTTGTTCTTGTCCGTATTCTTTTTAAACGCTTTCGGTTATATCCAATGTTACAGAGTTCTTTCCAATATTCTTCAGCGTGAGCTATTGGAATTTGAGCGATTTGCGACAGATCATGAGCGCATTTTAAAAACGTAGGAACGCTATGTATTGGGGCAATTAATAAGCAAGCTAACATATTTGCTTCCCGCTCTTCTATATTACCATCTGCTTCGTGATCTAATATGTAATGTGATAGCTCATGAAAAATATAAAAACGCCAATAATGTGTGTTTTCATTATAGTAAATTACATTTTCAGGTTTTTGCGGCGTACCTAATTTAGAAAGAATGGCAGGAGTTCGCTCGAATAGATTGAGCGAGTTATAATCTTTAAGATATTGTTCTTTGGTTTTAAATGCGATTTGTAATCGACTACATAGTTGAAACGGATTTGCGGGGAGATTAGATGCTTCTATAGTGTAAGCTTCAGCGATTTGTCTTAGTTGTTCGAATGTTTTCATAGCGGCAAATGTGCAGCTCCTTTCATATATGTTATAATTTGTTGTTGGGTGTTTTTATCCATAAGTTCCCATAGATAAAGAAATTCGTCCTTGGCAGTACGCTGATAAGAAAAGAAATCGGATAAACTTATATTAAACGCTTCGCATATTTTACTCAGAGTTGTAAATGTAGGAATATTTTTATGATTTAATGCATTACTGAGTGTGGGGTAGGAGATACCCGATTCTTGTGCTAACTTATATATACTCCAATTGCGCTGTTTTAATAGTTCTTCAATGCGAGCAATTATACTTTCTTCGTTAAAATTTGACATAATTTTACCCTCCATTTAATTATATGCCTAAACTGTTAGAAAATAAAGATGTGAAGTTCTTTAATAGTTTGTTAAAAAGAATGATGATACAAGGAGAGTATATATTATATTGTGAACAATTAAAACAAAATAATTCGGTATTCTCTTGCAAATGTGATTCGCGCACTCTCGCGACTTCAGTTGTGAGTAAGTGAATCTATGGAGAATAATATATATAGACGAGGAGGTGATAAGTAAAATGCTAAAGGCTTATAAATATAGATTATATCCAAATAAAGAACAAGAAATTTTAATTCAGAAAACATTTGGTTGTTGTCGTTTTGTTTACAACCAGACTCTATCTTATCGAAAAGAAATGTATGAAACACAGAAAGAGTCTATGGGTAGAATTGATTGTAATAACTGGAAGAATAGAGTTCTAAAAGTCAGATATGATTGGCTTAAAGAAGTAGATAAGTTTGCGCTGGATAATGCCATTGTAAATATGGACTCAGCTTATCAAAAATTTTTCAAAGAGCATAGCGGTTATCCAAAATTCAAAAATAAACGTGACAACAGAAAATCATATAAAACCAATTACACAAATAACAATATAGAAGTTTCTTTTCACAAAAACAAAGTTAAGTTGCCAAAGCTTAAATGGGTTAAAGTGAAAACTCATAGAGAATTTGTTGGAATAATTAAATCCGCTACTGTCTCACAAGTTCCTTCTGGAAAATATTTCGTATCTATTTTAGTAGAGACTGAACATATTTCAATGGAATCAACTGATTCATTGGTTGGCATTGACTTGGGCATAAAGGATTTACTTATCACTTCTGATGGAGATAAAATTGACAATATTCGTACCACTAAAAAGTATGAGAACAAGCTTGCAAAAGAACAGCGTAAATTGTCTCATAAAATTAAAGGTAGTTCGAATTGGAACAAACAACGAATCAAAGTGGCGAAAATACACGAGAAAATTCATAATACCAGAATTGATAACCTACACAAAATCTCACATAAGCTTATCAACGAAAACCAAGTGATAGTAAGTGAGGATTTGGCGATATCGAATATGGTTAAAAATCAAAATCTTGCAAAAGCAATACAAGATTGTGGGTGGTATGAATTGACTCGACAGATACAATATAAAGCAGAATGGAATAATCGGCAGTATGTTAAGATTGGAAGATTTACAAAATCAAGTCAACCTTGTAGTGTGTGTGGTTATATTAATTCTAATACGAAAGATTTATCTGTAAGAGAATGGACTTGTCCTGAATGTGGCACAGTTCACGACAGAGATATTAATGCCGCTATAAATATTCTTAATGAAGGATTAAGGCTGCTCGGCGTAGCCTAAGTTATATAATACGGCAGGGACTGCCGGAATTTACGCCTGTGGAGTTAGTAGGTAACGAGGACGGAGAAGCAGGAAGCTCGTGGCTTTAGCCATGAGTGGTTCACGATAATTATAATTTTTTCAAGGGCGGAGAACCTTTATATAAATTGATTTATGATTATCGAGCGCCGTTATTAAGATTAAAGGATGAATAATTAAAAAAGAAGTCCGCTAAGAGCTTCTTTTTTTTGTTAAGAAAATGTTTTGATGATACTTATAATTTGGTCAAGCTTGTCATCGTCAAGTTCAAGATTTTCTACAAGAGATTTAAGCTCATCTTTTTTAGAAGATTTACTACCACCATAAGCAAGAGTGAGGACTTCTTTCATAGAAACATCTTTACCCGATAACCAAATAGGAGAAACTGAAAAGAAGTTTGCAATTTTTATCAGATTTTCTGTTAAAGGGACTGCTTGCCCGCTAAGATATTTGCTGATAGAACTTTTAGAAATCTTTGTAGCATTAATAATATCATTTTGTTTGATTTGAGGGTTGTTTTGTAATAAGAGTTTTAATCTTTCATAAAAAGTAGCCATAATAAACATCTCCTTCTATATGTTTTATTTTAACATAATAGATTTTAAAAGTCAACAAAAAAATTTCTTGCAAGAAACTTTTTACAAAATTAAAGATAATTTTTTATTAAATTCTACAAAAATAAACATTTTACTTAAAATAAAGTTGACAGCAAGAAACTCTTGGGTATATAATTGCACTTAAAGTTTACTGCAAGAAACTTTTTTAAAAGCTAAACAATTTTAAAAACAAAAAAATAAAAGAAAAATCTGAAAATAAATAGAGAATATTCTAAATGAAACACAGTTTTCATTCAAAAAATTTTTTAAAGGAGAAAAATACATATGAAAAAAATTAATAAAATAATCGCAGCGATAACACTGATTGCGGGATTAAGTTCAACATCTGCTTTGGCAATGAACGTAAACTATACTTCTTTGGGAGTACCAAATGTAAATAGTTCATTCAAAACTTATATGGACTATAGAGCAGTTACTAATCGAGCTTCGGCTCAGTATAAATTTATTAACAGATGGGGGTGGTCAGACTATGAAGGCTTTATGCGTTGTAATGCGGAAACAGACTTAGGCATTACAGATCATTATTATCTTATTGCACTTGGGTCGTATTACGGAACAAAAATAGGAACCAAGTACAGAATTACAACAAATACCGGTCGAGTGTTTTACGGAGTGTTGGCTGATTTAAAGGCTAACGGAGACACAAATTCAACTCATCAGTACGCCAGTAATAGAGATGTTGTGGAATTTTTAGTGGATACCAGAAAGCTTAACCGAAAAGTTAAACAGATGGGTAGTGCGAATGTTTATATGCCACTTAACGGAAGCATAGCAAAAATCGAGAGGATAGATTTTAATTAAGAGAGGAGAAAGAAAAATGATAAAAAAGATAGTTTTGTTTCTTATCAGAAGAAAATTAGGGGTTAAAAAGTTTCAGAGGTTTCGGTTTTCCAATCAGAAGAAAAAGGATGCATATTTCTTTACAAATGATAAGTTGATGAAAGAAGTTTATCCCACGTTTAGGCGGGTTCCGTCAAAGGTAGGGTTAAATTATTTATTGTCTAAAGGTTGTAAGTGTGATAAGGACAACGTTTGGATATTTTAGTTCGATAATTTTTTAAATTTGAAAGGAGTTTATAATGGGACAGTATGTTGATTATTATTGCGAGAACGAATGCAGAGAATTGAATAAAATTATTAACAATATTCTTCAAAAACGCTTTGGATGGGTGTTACAAAAAGATTATGATGATTTTTATGACATCGGGCTTCAGGTTGTTTGGAAGTGTGAGACAAGCTTTGATGAAACAAAAGGAGCTACATTTCATACATACTTAATCGGTTGCCTTGATCGTAAAATTAAGACATATGTCACCAGAATGAACAGACAAAAGCGTTCATTAAGAGATGAAAAAGGAAAAATATTGCATGATATTTCCTTAGAAAACTTAGTGAATGCAGAGAGCGGTGTTAAGTTAGAAGACCTTTTAACGGAAACAAAACGGGTAGATGTAAACGAATATAGCGAAAATTTTGAGCGTTATTTAAATAACCTTAACAAGCCTCAAAGAATGATTGCAACCCTGTTGGTACGAGGATACAATACACAAGAGATAAAAGACAGATTAAAAATGTCGTCTAAGGACTATCAGATAAATTTCAATGCGTTAAAGCGCTATGAAAATATAAGTTTATTACATATTCAGTAAGCGAAAAGTTTGATTTAAGAAAGGAAAAAGATATGATGTCACAGTCTATGGAAAAAAGCAAGAATATAAAATTAACAATTGGTTCAACGAATAAGAAGATTGACAAACAAATTCTCAGAACAGATTATGTTCTACAGAGATATTCAGACCGTTGGAGCAATCTCATGAAGTCAAATCTTATTTCTGATATATTACAGGACAACCCTATACCTTCATTAATATTTGCAGAACAAATTGTTAATGGAATGGAAATTATCTGGTTGTTAGACGGAAAGCAGAGAACAACCACGGCTTATAGTTTCGCCCAGAATGGATTTAAAATCAGTAAAAACATAAGACGTTTTATGATTGAATATTATGTTCCGGTTTTAGATGAAAATCATAATATAGTTCGTGATGATAATGGCTTTCCGACATATGAATGTAAGCAGTGTGACATACGCGGTAAATTCTTTTCTGATTTACCTGAAGAATTGCAGGATAAGTTTTTAGACTATTCGTTTGAGATTGTAAAATATCTGAATTGTTCAGCTGAAGATATAGCATATCATATGCAGCGTTATAATGAAGGTTGCCCGGCAAACGTAGCCGAGAAAGGTATCTTCAAAATCGGAGAGAGATATGCGGAGTGCGTAAAAGCGATTTCAAATAAATGTTTCTTTAAAGATAATTTTAAAACAGAACTTTATAACGGCAAGGCTAATCGTATAATCATAGAAGCTATTATGCTTTCAAATTTTAAGAATGATTGGAATAGCAGTTATGATAAAATTTGCGAATTTATAAACGAAAATGCAACTTTTGACCAGTTCTATCATTTTGAAGACTTAGTAGAACGCTTAAATAATTGCCTTAATGCTGATAGTATAGAGTTTTTATTCAATAGTAAAAATAAGAAGAATTTATCATTATGGCTTGCTTTGTTTAGCAAGTTTGATAATTTAAAACTTTCCGATGATAATTTTGATGAATTCATTCAGGCGTTTAATGAAAAATTACACTTCAAGAAGATTAACGGAGTTTCATTTGATGACCTGATGGAAAACAAATCTACAAAAGATAAAAATCCCACTATAAAAAGAATTGATTTCTTAATTCAACTTATGGCTGATTTCTTTGGCGTTGCGGTTAAAACAGTTGAGGGTGAAGATATTACAGATGATGACTATGAGGAATTTGCAATGAATTTTGTTTCGGATGATGTGGCGGCAAAGTGTCTTGCAAGCACAAAAGACTGTCCGGATGAAGTTTTTAATTCAGAAACGCCGAAAACAATTGTGGAATGGTGTAAGTCCGAGTGTATCCCTAAAGATTTGGATAAATGTTTGAATTACAAATCTATCATTATTAACGCAGGAATAGATGAATGGGATGAAAACCTTCCTTATTATATATACGGTGTAAAATACATCTTGGATCAACACCCTGAGATAGAAATTTCAGGTTGGATTGCAAGCGCAAAAGAGAATGATATTACAGATAGAACTTTTGTTAAAGATAGCGCTACAAAATATATCAATAAAAAGGTGATTAATGTAGACGAAAGGAGCGTGGCTTAATGTCGATTTTAGAAAGTGTTGAGGGCAAGGATTTAGTATTGTTTTGCGAATGTGGGTGTGACACAGGCATTCATATCAAAGTAGATGTAGATGATAACGATTTATATTCTGTTTTAACGTATACAAACGGTGCGTTCTACGATTCGCAGAGAGGTGTTATAGGCACAATCGCAAACAAACTAAAGAAAATCTGGGCTATTATTTGGAACAAGGATTACTATTATTCAGAAGTTCTTTTGAGCAAAGAAGATTTTCAAAAAGTAAAAGAATGGATAGGACAGTTTTAAACTATATGAAATCAAAATTTCATATGCGTTTTGAAAGGAGTGATAACAATAAATTTAGTTGAAGCGTTACAGAAACAAATGAATTTTTGTGAAAATAAAGAAAAATATAAATGTGGAATTTATGTTGAAAATACAGAACGTATAAGAATTGTGGCAAATGTTATTTCTAATTTACTACCATTTCCAAATCGGAGGGTTGAATTAAGAATGAATCAATATGATGCAGAAGCAAGATGGCAGAATGGTAGTATCATTAGAATAATGAATGCTAGTGAAAATGTAAGAGGACAAAGATTTAATGGAGTTATTATTGATAACGACATTGACAATAGAATCGTTAGTTGCGTAATAATGCCGACAATAAGACCGATTAGGGTATTTGATGAAGAATCTGATAAAGAGATGTATGAAAGAATATATACAGTTGGAATTAGTGCAGATGATATAAATAATTCAAAAAAATATAAACAGCAAATATATGTATCAACCGCATGGAATAGGTACAATATTTTTAAAGACGATTTATTTGAAAAGGAGCATGAGTGTATGTTTATTAGTAACGAATATAACACAGCAATCAGAACGATTGAAAAAGACAATAACAAAATCTTAGTATTTAATGCATTAGGTATTCCGAGGGAGAACATTGAGTATAAGACAGAGTAAGAAAAGCGAAAAAGGAAAACTGTTTCCGCTATTCGTATTAACAGACAAGCCTACTCCGATTGGAGAATGGGTAAATGCTGAATGTGGAGAACGAGTAGAAAATAAGGTTAAATCAAAATTAGGTCTATTAGCTTTCAGACCGGCATGGCATCTATGTGATATTCCATTAGCAGTGCATATCGGTGTTAAAGGCGATAGTGGGAATATAGAGTATATGAATCCTGAACATGTATGGTGTGAAGTTTCATATAAAGATGATGTAGATTATCAGACGCTTGCCAATGAGCGTGGAATGATAAATGGTAAATTCGTTCCAAAGAAAGCATATTTGGATTATGTGCCTGTCAATGGCTTCTATAAATATAAGACAAGTCCTAACCAACTTGGCGAATGGATTATGGCAGGTGAAATATTTATACATAAAGTCATGACAGATGAAGAAGTAAGAAATGTACTTATAGAAAATGGATATACGCCAATGCTAAGAAAAGATGGTGATATTGATTTGAGTAAGTATGGGTTTTAGACATAGAAGCGAAGTTTCAACGCTAATTTGAAATAAAAATAGAATAAACTAATGAAAGGAGTGAGTGGCAGCCTTAAAGAAATTTCGCTCTGAGTAATTAAAGATTGAAAGAAAAATACATAAAGAGTCCTATAAATTATATAGGCAATAAATACAAACTTATTAGTCAGATTATTCCGTTATTTCCTGATGAAATCAGCATGTTCGTTGATGTATTTGGTGGTTCAGGAACGGTTTTGATTAATACAAAAGCAGAACATTATATGTATAACGACATAAATCCATATGTGTCAAGTATTTTTGAAGGTCTTGTAACAGAAGATACAGATGCAGTAGTAAAGAAAATAGAAGATATTATTACAGAGTATTCACTTAGCAAAACTAATAAAGAAGGATTTGAGAGACTTCGTGATGACTACAATGCCGGAAAAAACGACTGGATTACACTCTATACATTGATGTGCCACTCATTTAATCATCAATTCAGATTCAATAATAACCATCAATATAATAGCAGCTTTGGTAAAAATCGAAGTTATTTTTCAGACAGACAGAAAGAAGACTTATATGCAATGAAGAAAAATATCAGTACAGATGTTGTATTCTCATCAAAAAGTTTTGTTGACATTGATTACTCAGACTTTGACGAACACGACTTGTTGTATTTTGATCCGCCTTATTTTGCATCTGTTGGCAATTACAATGATGGCAAAAGAGGATTTGAAGGTTGGACAGAAGAACATGAAAAGAAACTATTAGAATTATTGGACAAGTTAGATGAACAAGAAACAAGGTGGGCTTTATCAAATAATTTGAAGTATGACAATCCGTTTTTAGATGAATGGAAAGATAAATATAAGATTCATTATTTGAATGGCGATTACGTGAACTGTAATTATCACAAAATTGACAGAAGTAAAGATGTGGAAGTATTGATTACAAATTACTAAATTGACATACTATATATAGTATATAATGCAAATTTAACATACAAGATATAGACTAAAATACAGATAAAAGCATTCTTTCATTTGGAAAATAGAGAATAAATAAATACAAGAATAAAACAGAAAGGAATAAAGGCGTTGCAACCGTAAGAGATATCTACCTTTCTGGTGAAGAAAAATTAAATACGTTGGTAGTAAAGCAAGAGTTTCAAAAGATATTAGTAAAATTATCAATGAAATTATCAAAAAAGAGAATATTAAAATATACATAGAGCCATTTGTTGGTGGCTCAAATATGATTGAACACATTGAATGTGAAAATAAATATGGTTATGACAATAATGAGTATTTGATTGAATTTTGGAAACAAATACAAAGCGGCTGGAATCCGTTTGATGATGTTGACATGACTAAAGATTTTTATTCTGAAGTCAAGGATAATAAAGAGGGTTATCCAAAACATATCGTAGCTTTGTGTGGTTTATGTGCTACATACAATGCCAAGTGGTTTGGTGGTTATGCAGGAATTGTACATACGAAAATGGGAACTGATAGAAACTACTATGATGAAGCAGTCAGAAATGTTTTAAAACAGAGAAACAATATTATGGATGTTATTTACGATTGCAAGTCTTATGAGGATATTGAAATCGAAGGAGCGTTGATTTATTGTGACCCTCCATATGAGGGAACAACAAAGTATAAAGATGATTTTGCCCACAAGACATATTGGGATTGGGTTAGAAAGATGAGTAAGAAAAATATTGTACTTTGTAGCGAATATAACGCACCTGAAGACTTTGAATGTATTTGGACAAAGGAATTAACAACTACTTTGGATAAGGCAAGTCGTAGTAAAGCGGTAGAAAAATTATTTAAGTACAATGGATAATTTTTACATAATTATTGATAAAAAGCAGATAAAAGGTTTGTTTCATGGCAGAAAGTGAGATGATAAAGATATTAGAGAATAAAGATTATGAGTTATGGAATGGTGATTGTTTAGAATTGATGAAGAACATACCTGATAAATCTATTGATATGATTCTATGTGATTTACCTTATGGTACGACTGCTTGTAAATGGGATTCAATTATTCCTTTTGACAAATTATGGAAACAATATAATCGGATTATTAAAGATGATGCTGCAATAGTATTATTTGGGTCAGAGCCTTTTTCAACAGAATTAAGACATAGTAATTTAGAAATGTATAAGTATGATTGGATTTGGGATAAAAAGAAAAGTTCAAGTGCATTGAATTGTAATTATCAACCATTAAAAACACATGAAATTATTTCTGTGTTTGGTAAAATGGCAACTACATATTCAAAAAATGGCAATATGAAATACAACCCACAAGGAATAATTCCTTGTGAAAAAGTAAATAAAAGAAATTCTAATAAAGCTGATATTTTTCATAGTACTGTTGCAAAGTAGGAATTCCACTGCAAGGATTAGTACATGACTTATCAAAGTTTTCGCCAGTAGAATTTTGGGAAAGTGTTAAATATTATCAAGGAGATTCAAGTCCGATTGATGCTTGTAAAAAAGATAAGGGTTGGTCGGCTGCTTGGATGCATCATAAGGGTAGAAATAAACATCACTATGAATATTGGCAGGATAATTTTGATAATGGTGGAAGTCATATCGAAATGCCGATTAAATATAAGAAAGAAATGCTTTGTGATTATCTGGGCGCTGGCAGAGCATATCATGGTAAATCATTTGATTTTGAGAAAGAATTACAGTGGTGGAATTTAAAGAAAAGCAAACCGATTGCAATGCATCCAAATGATATAGCTTTTATTGATAAATATATAAATCTGTTTTGTAAGCATAAAAACGAAGCATATGATATTAGAAAAATATTTTATCAAATTAAGAAAGAAGGTAATGCCTTATGTCAGTAGATTATCATATATACTCAACTAAAACTGGCGAGTGCATTAGTAATAACCGTTATGCAGGAATGCCATTTCTTTGGAATAAAACTATTAATATAGGACATCAATGTTTGGTTGAATGGATTGATGATACCTTTTTAGGGAAAATCAAACAATGGACAATGATTGAAAAAGTAGAGTCTTGTGATTTACAACCGACTTTTTCGGAAGATTTGATATTCTATTATTCAAAATCTGATATTTACGAACTGCGAGATATAATGGATACAAATAAAGATGTGCTTGTGGAGTTAATGGAGAATAATAATAGTGACGGACTAATTGTTGTGATGATATAAGAGGTAATTATACTTTTTATATGGAGAAAGATAGGGGTGTTAATATATGAGAAAGAAACCTACATATGATTTAGATTGGGTCTACTCGCATACTCCATTTAAGAAAATACTTGAAGAAACCTGTGATTTGAAAATTGAAAAATCAAAAATACAAAACCCCGAAGCCCCGGGACTGGATACGAGCTGGTATCATTATATGATACGATTTAATTTTCCGCGTTTTAAGGAAAGATTTGAGGAAATAAAGAAACAGTTACTCAATACCAATTTGTGTCGCAATAATAAAGAATACTTTGATTGGATTAATGAATTGGGCTGTTCAACATCCGAGGTATGTCATGTAATTATTGATGGCTGTATAGCAAATCCAGAAGGAAGTTTTGAATGGGATTGGTGCGATGATGAATAAAGAGTTTGATTTTAAAACAGAAGAACAGGTGCCGGATTCTTGGTTAGATAGATGTAGTGATAATGGTTATCAAAGATATATAGATAATAATGGTGTTCGTAGATACAGAGATAATGATGAAAAAGTGCGAGATATGCCATATCGTCCATGTGCAAAATGCGGACATTATCCTAATGAAAATGGTGATGACTATTGTATTCAGAATTTGGGACGAGTTGTAAATGCGTGTTGTGGACATGGAACACATGAGGGATATATCATGTTTGATGACGGAAGAGTTATAAGAGGAAATTTTAGAGTCGAACATTTATAATGAAACAAACATTTCATGGGGAAAAAATAGGAGGTTTTAATGAGAGTTTTACTATTATTAAGAGGTTCTGCCGGTTGTGGCAAATCAACTTGGATAGAACAAAATGGCTTAAAGCCGTACACTTTATCAGCCGATGATATTAGATTATTGTGCCAAAGTCCACTTATGCAGGTAGATGGTACTGTCGGTATCAGTCAAGCAAATAATAATGTTACTTGGAAGACACTGTTTACATTGCTTGAAGTCAGAATGCAGAAAGGTGAGTTTACAGTTATTGATGCTACCAATTCTAAGACTTCTGAAATGAACAGGCATAAAGAGATGTGTAATACATACAGATATAGAATTTACTGTGTGGATTTCACAGACATTCCTATTGAAGAGGTTAAGCGTAGAAATGCAAACAGAGAACCTTTAAAGAGAGTGCCTGATGAAGTGATTGACAAAATGTATTCAAGATTTAAGACACAAAAAATTCCTTCAGGTATTAAAGTTATCAAACCTGATGAACTTGATACAATTTGGATGAAAATGTTTGACTTTTCAGAATATAAAAAGATTCATCACATAGGCGATATTCATGGTTGTAACACAGCATTGCAGAAATACCTATCCGATAATGGCGGTATCAAAGATGACGAAATGTATATCTTTACTGGTGACTATGTTGATAGAGGTCTTGAAAATGCAGAAGTTGTAAAATTCCTTATCTCTATTTCTGACAGGAAGAATGTTCTCATGCTTGAGGGCAATCACGAAAGATGGCTTTGGTTATATGCTAATGATTGTGTTGGTAAATCAAAAGAATTTGAATTAGTTACAAAACCACAGTTAGATGATGCAAAGATTGATAAGAAAGATATTAGACAGTTATATAGGAAGTTTGGTCAGTGTGCTTATTACAAGTATGGAGATAATGTTTATCTTGTTACACATGCTGGGTTAAGTACAATGCCTGACAACCTATCTTATGTTGCGACAGAACAGATGATTAAAGGTGTAGGTAATTACAACGACTTTGAAAAGATTGCCGAAACCTTTATAAATACCACTTCTGACAACGTTTATCAAATTCACGGACACAGAAATACAAAAGCACTGCCCGTAAAAGTGAATGACAGGGTTTATAATCTTGAAGGTCGAGTTGAATTTGGCGGTTGTTTAAGATGTGTACAGGTTGACAAAGACGGCATTCGTACCATCGAGGTTGAAAATGAAGTGTTTAAGACCCCTGAGATGAGAAGCGAACAGACCGTAACAAGTAGTTCAGTAGCTGATACAATTATAGCACTGCGTTCTAATAAGTACATTCAAGAAAAGAAATTTGGCAATATTTCATCTTTCAATTTTACAAACAAAGCTTTCTACGATAAGGTTTGGGATGAGCAGACTACAAAAGCAAGAGGTTTGTATATTGATACGAAAAAGGGCAAAGTTGTTGCAAGAGCATATGAGAAGTTCTTTAATATTAATGAAAGACCTGAAACTAAGTTTGATATGTTGCAATATAAACTTCGGTTCCCAGTAACAGCTTATGTAAAAGAAAATGGTTTCTTAGGTATTGTAAGTTATAACGAATATGAAGATGATTTGTTTATAGCAAGTAAATCCACCATTGATAGTCAGTTTGCACAGTGGTTCAAAGAGATGTTATATAGTAAGATTTCCTCTGATAACATTAGTAAGATGAAGCAGTTTATCAAAGAAAATGACGTATCGTTTGTGTTTGAATGTGTTGATATGAAGAACGATCCTCACATTATTGAATATCCAAAGAGCGCATTATTCCTACTTGATATTGTTAAGAACGATATGAATTTCGAGAAGTTTGAATACGAAGCGATGGTTGATATTGCAAATCAGCTTGGCATTACTCCAAAAGAAAAGGCAATCGAAATTGCTACTTGGCAGGACTTCTTTGATTGGTATTATGACATATTAGAAGAAGACTATGAATACAATGGACGAAAAATTGAGGGTTTTGTTATTGAAGATAGCGTAGGATATATGACCAAACTCAAGCTTACATACTATAACTTCTGGAAGTTTATGAGAAGTATTTCTCATGAGGCAATTAAGAATGGCTATATCAAAAAGACATCTGCTTTGACAACTCCGACAGCAAAGGAGTATTATGCATGGGTTAGAAAGCTTCATGACGTAGAAGATAAAGACAGTTTGCCAAAAGATATTTGTACTTTGAGAAGACTATTCTATAAAGATAGGTGATGGAATTTGAGTTTAATTGACAAATAAGAAAGAGAATATCTAAATAGACGGTTCCGCTAAGCTCCAGTCATTTCGATGGCAAAGAAATGCAGTGATTGTGGCGCAGATTAAATCGTGAGCAGTTAAGGGTCCACAGCCGTCACAAGGTGCTATCTTTACATAATAGTTAAATGTCCAGTAAGGCTAAGGTGCTATGGTGCTCACATAGACCGACAGAGGAAACAGCCTAATATTTTATATGGGATAGCAACTCAAATGGCAGAGGAATTGGTAAACCTCAGACGCAGAAAGCTTCCAATTTATATTAAAAATTATGAGCAGGAGAATGTAAATGATTTTTGTCGATATTAAAAATATCAAGAATAACGATGAAAATAAATTTTCAATGGAGAATAAATAAACATAACTAAATACGAAAGGAGTATGAGTGCCGGCTTAATCTCATGAGGCTCTGAGTAGTGAATTTGAAAGGAAACAAAATTGGTGAAGAGCATCTGATTTTTAATGAAAACGCAATGGATGTTCTTGATTTTATGATTAACAAGGGCAAGAAAGTTGATATGATTTTCACAGACCCACCTTATAAAATAACTTCCCGTGGTAATGGCGGAAATTCCGGTGGAATGTTCCAAAAGAAAGAAGTTAATAACGGAAAGGTTTTTTCGGTCAATAATTTAGAAATAGAAGATTGGCTACCTAAATTTTTTGAAGTCTTAAAAGACGATTCTCATTGTTATATTATGACCAACAACAAAAATATCACGCATTATCTTGATGTTATAAACAAGTCCGATTTTCATTTTGTCAAATGTCTCATATGGGTTAAAGATAATAAGATTATGGGTCAGTCCTATATGAGTCAATTCGAGTACATAATTATGCTCCGCAAAGGTTCTCATAAGAGAATTAATAATTGCGGAACAAGTGATGTTTTACAGATTCCAAACAAAAAATTAAAGGGTGAAGATGGGAAAACCATTCACGACACCGAAAAACCAGTAATGCTTACGGATATTCTCGTTGAAAATTCATCAAATGAGGGAGACACAATTTTGGATCCGTTTATGGGTATTGGTGGATGTGGTGTAAGTGCGGCAAAGTTAAAACGAAAATTCATTGGTTGTGAATTGGAGAATAGATATTATGATGTCTCCCAGCAGAGAATTAACGATGCAGTAGGAGAGAACTGCTATTAATGAAAGCAGGGTTTCATTAATAAAATGGAGGTGATTTGATGAATATTTCTGAAATTAAAGCAGAGATTAAGAAGCCTGAATATGACTTTTTAGAGAAAAATGAGCATTTAGGTAAGAATATTATCCTGCTTGGCTTAGGTGGCTCTCATGCATACGGCACAAACACAGAAACATCTGATTTGGATATTAGAGGTTGTGCGTTAAATCGTAAGAATGAAATCCTTACAAATGAGAATTTTGAGCAGTTTGTAAACGAAGAAACCGACACAACAATCTATTCTTTCAACAAACTTATCTCTTTGTTAAGTAACTGTAATCCAAATACGATTGAGATTTTAGGTTTAAAACCTGAACACTACTTATATTTGTCGCCAATAGGTCAAGAATTACTTGATAAAAGAAAATTATTTTTGTCAAGAAGAGCGGCCCATTCTTTTGGTGGGTATGCAACCGCACAATTAAGACGGCTCGACAACAAAGCGGCTCGACTTGTAGACCAATCTCAGCAAGAAAAACATATTCTTGGTAGTATTCAAAATGCTATGTATGATTATAAACGTAGATACTTTGAATTTGAAGATGATGCTATTAAGTTGTATGTTGATAAAGCAGTTCAAGAAGGATATGATACTGAAATCTTTATGGATATAAATTTACACCACTATCCGCTTCGTGACTACAAATCTATGTGGTCAGAAATGAATAATGTTATTAAAGATTATTCAAAGATAGGCAAGAGAAATCAGAATGCTATCGAGCATGGGAAACTTGCAAAACATATGATGCATCTTATTAGGCTTTACATTATGTGTCTTGACATCTTGGAACGAGAAGAAATCGTTACTTATAGAGAAAAAGAACACGATTTTCTTATGAGCATCCGAAATGGAGAGTTTTTGGATGATAATAGGCAGCCTATCCCAGAGTTTTTTGAAATGGTAGATGAGTTTGAAAAGAAACTTGAATATGCAAAAGCAAATACGTCACTAAAAGATAATCCTGATTATAAGGCTATCAATGAATTTGTAATGAGTGTCAATGAGAGGGTGGTAAAGGGTGAAGTTTAATATTAATATTCCTGACGGAGCCAATCTTCTCATTCACGCCCTTCAGGACAACGGATATTCCGCTTATGTTGTAGGCGGTTGTGTCCGGGATAGTATATTGGGTAGAGAACCACATGACTGGGATATATGCACATCTGCCACTCCTGAGCAAATGCTTGAAGTTTTTAAGGATAGACGAGTCATCGAAACCGGATTACAACACGGTACTATTACAGTAGTAGTTGATAAAATTCCATATGAAATTACGACTTATAGAATAGACGGAGATTATTCAGACAATCGAAGACCCGATAGTGTAACCTTTACAGATAATCTCATCGAAGATTTGAAACGTAGAGATTTTACTATAAATGCAATAGCTTATAACGATGCACAAGGTTTGGTTGATCCGTTTCATGGAATTGAAGATATTGAATGTGGGAAGATACAGTGTGTCGGCTCTGCAAAAGAGCGATTTAACGAGGATGCTTTGAGAATTTTAAGAGCAATTCGATTTGCTTCTCAGCTTGAATTTAGTATTGAGCCGGAAACAGATTGGCAAATTCATCAACTCTATAAAAATTTAGAGAATATATCAGTAGAGAGAATTAACGGTGAATTCTGCAAAATTGCATCGTTTGATAACTTTTGTGTAGAACTCTTGCTTTATAAAGATGTGTTCTCTTTATTTATCCCAGAATTAAAAGGCATGATTGATTTTCCTCAAAATAACCCTTGGCACATTTACAATGTGTTTGACCATACGATACACGCTGTTGCCGAATGTGGTTCAAAGGATTTAATTACAAGACTTGCAGTGTTATTTCACGATTTCGGAAAGCCTCATTCCTATCAGGATGGAGAAGATGGCATTAGACATTTCAAGGGTCATGCAAAAGTCAGTGCAGATATGACAGATTCAATCATGAAACGATTGAGATTTGATAACGATACAAGAAACAAGGTTGTTGAGTTGGTACAATATCACGATGCTACATTTTCAGTCGGTAAGAAATATGTCAAAAAATGGCTTAATAAGATTGGTGAAAAACAGTTTAGGCGATTAATTAAATTAAAAGAGGCAGATAACAAAGCTCAGAACTTGGAACGTTCCAACGAAAGAATTGGAGAGTTACACGAAATTGAGTCTCTTATAGATGAAGTTTTGAAAGAGCAGGAGTGTTTTTCTCTAAAGGATTTGGCTGTTAAGGGAGAAGATTTAATCAATATCGGTTATAAACCTGGAAGAGCGTTAGGTGCCGCATTGAGAGGATTGCTTGATTGCGTTATAGCCGAAGAAGTGGAGAATAATAAAGTAGAGTTATTAAAGTTGGCAAGTAAATGGTTGCCACGATAAATCTATACTTTTGTTGGTATTTTAGAAATCGTTAAATTATGTTAAAGGTAAATAAAAATTGTAGAGAGTAATGAGCAAGACCGAAGATTTCCATAGAGGTGGGAGAATGAAAATGAGATTACTGTGCATTAAAGATTTTATAGCGGTCACCGATATGCACGGAGATAATGACCCAAAAGAAATTTGCTATTCTGAGGGCACTGAGTATAACGCTATAATTGATATGCCATACAACGGAAGCAGACTTGAAGTTCCGGGTAGGAAGAACAGCTACACCTTTCCTTACCATATAGACGACATCAAAAAGTATTTTATATTTGCTTTTGATAAAGAAAGACACGATAAAATCTATACGAAAGTTAAAAATTGCAAAATATATATTGATTCTAAATGTTTTGACGTGGGAGAAGCAATAATTAAACAGGAGTAAATGAATGAAAAATCAACTTTCTAAAAGAGAATATAAATATAGATGCAAAATTATAGCCGAGAATCATTTGAAGAAAGAGTGTCAAATATATCTTGATAGTTACGTAGACTCAAAGTGGCTTACATATAAAGATGTCTATCTTAACAAAGTGGTGCTGCTTCGCATCAAAGCTGCACACAATTTTCAATCAGCCAGCAAAGCAATGTGGAAAGCAGGAATGTCAGCTAAAGAAGTGTCTGATGCTTTCAATAATTTTGCACAGACACTAAAACCTTGGTTGGAGGATGACATAGATGGATAAGACAATTCATTTTGAAAATGGCTCAAAGATAGAAATATTGCAAGCCAAAGAATCAAAACGCAGTAAGCGTGGTGAAGAACAAATGAAACAAATAATAACCCGCTATAGAAAATCACCATATGAACTTGCAAAATATACTATGGGAGATACTTGGAACAATCTACATTGGTATCAAAAACTTTATTATAGAATTTATTGTGAATGGACAAGGAGAATATGTAAATGAAAGAAATCCCGTATTATAAAAAATACGCAAGAGAAGTTATTACCGAATTAATCAAATATGATGACGAGGATATAATTCGTAAGTTTGTTAGCGAGATATCCAAACTAAGCACACTCAAACCATACTGCAATAATCATAAGAAACCAACCGTGAGAACCATTACCAAACCAAAGACAATATTATCTAACCCTGAAGCCATTTCAGATATTCTTGAGTCATACAAAAAATCAACATACGTGTGTTCATCATGTGGTAAAATTGTTTTTCCCGAAGTAGAGATTGCGGACGGCAATGTCAATTTTCATACTGAAAAAAATAATTATCTTGGCAAAGGCGGAAGAATTATTCGTGATAATATCTGCCCTGACTGTAAATTATCAGTTGAAGGTTTTAAGGACAATACTATTAAAAGATTGTCAAATGGGTATATAGGTTGCTTAAAATGTGGAACTGTATTTGATGTAAGTAAAGATCGCTGTCCCGGATGCGGACTACCAAGATATTATTGATACCCAATAGAACTGAGATTTCATGGTGAAAATAGGCTTGAAAAAGCGAGAAAAACGGAGAAAACGAGAGAAAAACGGAGGTTGTAAATGTATCAAATTTATTATAGTAGAAAGAACTATAAAATTGAAGTAAAACCGTTGACTAAAACATTTAAGGACGGAAGATTAATGAAAGGATATCTGGATGATGTAGAGAATAATCCCGGCAAGATTATAAACTATAACAACTGTTACTCTTTTTCAACTTCAAGAAAAGCATTAGTTGATTTTGGTCGTGCTCTTAAAGAAAAATGGATTGCCGAATTAAAAGATGAGATTAATCGTTTTGAATCTATTAAGATATGAGGAGAAATAACTATGACACGAGATTTTCTTGGTAACGAGATTAAAGTAGGCGACAAAGTTGTTGCTATGAGATATAGAGGAACATCCGCACTTTTGTATGAGGGAATTGTAGAAAAAGTCTCTCCTAAAACTGTTTGTGTTAGGAAGAAATACAAGGGGTATGACTGGGGAATGCATGATGTTATGAGAGTTGATTCTGGGAAAGTTGTTGTTATAAATGATATAGCAATAAAGGAAGAATAAAATGAGTAAAGAAAAGACAATGAAACTTTACGCAGTTAGAGATAAAAGCACAGGTAAATTTGTAAGCGACATAACAAATCCAAGACATAAGTTTTGGGAGAAGAAAGGCTCTTGTGAATCTGCCATTAAGTCATACAGTCCTTCAAGAGTTACGCCGGGTAGTCATAGAACAAAAAGAAACAAGGAATATTTAGAACTTGTTGAACTGACTTGTGTAGACAGCAATTACATAATTGATGATATTGGCTATGTTTCTGACTGGTATCAAAGTAGCATCGATGATACAAAACCGCCTGTATGGACAGACGAGCATATTGAAGAATTGTTGAAAGATTTTATCTTAATTCCGAGAACGGATGGAGAATAATTAAATATAAGAATAAAACAGAAAGGAATAAAGTGTAGCTACTGTAAACCATATGGACTTTCTGGTGAAGTAATTGAAATACATGGGAAGTAAAAGTCGGATTGCGAAACATATCGTGCCGATTATACAAAAGTATATAGATGAAAATAGTATTACTACATACATTGAACCCTTTGTAGGCGGTGCTAATGTAATTGATAAGATTAAATGCGAAAACAAGCTCGGCTCAGACTTGAACAGATATTTGATTGCGTTGCTGAGACACGTAAGAGATGGTAATGATTTATATGAAGGTGTGCCAAAAGATCTTTACGACAAGGCGAGAACGGCATTTAACAACGGAGACACTTTTGAATTTGAGGATTGGGAGATTGGAAATATTGGGTTTATCGCATCATATAACGGCAGGTGGTTTGACGGCGGTTATGCAAAGCCGGGATATGAAAAGACCAAGAACGGTGAAAGGTATAGAGACTATTATCGTGAAGCAAAGGATAACCTTATGGAACAAGCACCTAATCTAAAAGGTATACGGTTTATACACGAAGATTACCGAAGTTATGAGCCTAACGGATGTTTAATATACTGCGACCCACCATATGCAAATTCAAAGCAGTATGCTAATGCGACCAAGTTTAACTATGATGAATTTTGGAACACGATGAGAGAGTGGTCAAAAGATAACATAGTTCTTATTAGTGAACAAATCGCACCTGATGATTTTGAATGCATATGGGAAAAAGAATTGACAACGACACTTGATAAGAATAGTAGAAGTTCGGCCGTTGAAAAACTATTCGTGTACAAATCACACAATATATAGTATTAATACATTAAAACAAACACAATATACAGTATTGAGTTTTCAATGAAACTTTTGTTTCATTGAACAGAGAATAATATAATAAACGCAGTAGTTGTGAAAATAAAGGAGGATGAAAAATTATTGAATAACGGATTAAATGTTTTAAGCCTATGTGACGGCATGAGCTGTGGACACATCGCATTAGACAAAGCTGGATATACAATAAACAAATATTTTGCGGCGGAAATTAAGGACATTGCTATCAAAGTAACAAAAGATAATTATCCAAACACAATTTATATTGGAGATGTGAATAAAGTTACATATAAAGATGGGGTACTACATACAGAGACTGGAGATTTTAAGATAAAAATTGATATTGTAATGTTCGGAAGTCCATGTCAGAGTTTTTCCAGAGCAATGATTAAAGAAAAAAAGATTGGACTTGAAGATCCTAAGCGTTCTGGGTTATTTTATGAGTGCAATAGAGTTTTAAGAGAAGTCAACCCAAAATATTTCCTTATGGAAAATGTAGTAATGAAGTCAGACGATGAAAAAATTATCAGTGACATGATGGGGGTGCATCCAATTAGGATCAATTCTTCTCTAATAACGGCACAGCTAAGAGATAGATATTATTGGACTAATATTCCAAATGTTTCAATTCCGGAAAATAAAAATATTACATTACAAGATGTTTTACTTGATGGTTATGTTCCGAATGAAAAAGCTAAGTGTTTGTGCAAAAACGACTCTCATGGATATTATAACGGTTGTAATTGGACACCAATTAAAAGATTTCATAGATTTTGGTATAAATCATTTGGCACTATGGTATTTCCTTCAAAAGAATATTTTGATAACTGCATAGAAATAACAAAGAGGATATTGGACGGTAGAAAATCTTCTGCAAAATTGTATGATGATTATATTGGACATGATTTTGATAACGCAAGATATTTGTGGAAAGAAGAAAGGGCAAGACTGCAATCTGTACCAGAAGGATATGTAAAAAACTTATCCGAAAAAGAAGCGGCTGATGTACTGGGAGATGGATGGACTGTTGATGTAATTGCTCATATACTTAGTTTTATGGAGTTTTGAAAATTTAATAAGACACTTATTTTATCGAACAGAGAATAAATACATTAAACACAGCAGTTGCAAATGCTGTGAAATAACAGAAAGGAATAAACAGTAACACCGGTTAAAAAGATTACGTAATCCCTGTAAGGGTATATTTTGAAAAAAGAAAAATTAACAGCAAATATTTTATTTTCCGGAATCGGCTGTCAAGAGCGTGGATTCCAAAATTCTAATCTATTTGATTTAGAGGTCTTAAATACATCTGACATCTGTAAAGAGTCCGTCTTATCCTATGCTGCCATTCATTGTGGACTGACAAATGAAATGGTAGAAAATTATCCCGATTATCCTTCGAGAGAAGAAATGGCAAAAGAATTAACAGAGATTAATTTAGGTTATGAGCCTGAAAAAGATAAGTGTTTTGACTGGGCTAAGTTGGTAAAAAGAAAAAATAAAGATCTTGAAAAATATTGGTTGGCAAATAAATTGTCACATAATTTGGGTGATATAAGTAAAATTGAAGAATTACCGTATGCTGATTTGTGGACTTGCAGTTTTTGTTGTCAGGACATCAGCGTCGCTGGCAAAATGAAAGGCTTAAATCCCGATAGTGGTACTCGCAGCAGTTTGCTTTGGGAAAATATTCGTCTGCTTAAAAAAGCAAGAGATAATAATATTTCTCCAAAATATATTATGTTTGAAAATGTTAAAAATCTTGTAAGTAAAAGATTTATAGACGATTTTAATAATTTACTTGAAGTCCTTGATGAACTTGGTTTTAATTCATACTGGAAGGTACTTAATGCAAAAGAATGTGGAGTCCCACAAAATAGAGAAAGAGTATTTGTTATAAGTATCCGTAAAGATATTGATAAAAATACATTTTACTTTCCGTCACCGTTTGATAACGGATTAAGATTAAAAGATGTTCTCGAAGAAGTTGTTGATGAGAAATACTATTTATCAGATGATAAAGTTGAGAAGTTTAAGAAGAATTTCAATATTGAAAGCGATAGTGTTACTACTCGCAATGCTGACATAGCTTCTTGTATTAGAGCAACTTATTATAAGAATGGTTCAAGAAATATATGTGAAAACATTGAAAATGGGAAAGGTTACGAGGGTGTAGTTGAAGTTTCTCCTAACAGAGAATATAAAATAGGTAACGTATATAATCCAAAGCATACCGGCGGCAGTTTCGCAGGAAATGTATATGATAAAAGGGGCTTATGCCCAGCTTTATCTACTATGCAAGGTGGCGGCAGACAGCCTCACGTGGTAACGGGATTAGTTTCTAATAAGGGTGAAAAGTTTGAGAAGCAAACAGATTTTGCAAATACTCTTCTTGCAAGAGATTACAAAGGCTTTGGTAATCAGCAAATGAATTGTATAGTTTACACAGATGATATACGAATCCGTAAGCTTACACCCAGAGAGTGCTATGTTTTGATGGGTCTTACTTTTGAAGATTGTGACAAGGCGGCAGAAATAGGAGTTACGAATACTCATCTTTATAAACAGGCTGGTAATGGCATTGTTACGAACTGTGTTGAACTTATAGCAGAGCATTTGTATAAAGCACAGTATGATAATACATATGTATGCACCGATGAGAAGATGGCAAATTTTATGAACTCACAGTCGGAATAAATTCTGACTGTGGAAAGGTTTACGGAGCTACCATGAGAGGTAGATACAATCCCGATGGCTCTACATCACAAAATTTGGAGTTAAATGGAGAAGAAATAAGCAATGCAATAACAACTGTCGGAAAAGATAGTTTGGTGGTTATTGGAATGAAATAACTTTTTCATCTGCTATCAAATAACAGGAGGAATGTTTATGAACTTGGACTTAAGTGAAAGAATTAGCAACAAAGCTTGCGGAAAAAGATATAAGGTCGAATGTCGAATAGAAAATCAGCCTTTTTGGATAACGGGGATATTAATTAACTATAACAGCGGTAATCTCGATCTTCTGACAGATGACGATTGTGTAATACACATACCATATAGTGGTTTGAGATGGCTGCTTCCAGCGAATAAGACGGCTACTAAGCACGAAACTGTAATGTCAAAAGAGGAAATGTTAGAACTTATGAGAGATGAAATAAGGTAGGAGGTAATTAATGTTATATCCTAAAATTAATTGGAAGAAATTTGATAAAAACAATCCGCCACCGGATTTAGATACAGAGACGCAATGCCTCATATTTCTCCGTGAAAGATGTGGCAAGAAAGAACGATGGAACTATTGGGTTGATACAGCAACTCCACATGGTCATTATCTTAATGATTTTTGGGACACAGAAAATTATTGGATTGAAGGTCAGAACGATATTGAAGTTCTTGCATATGCAGAGCTTGGGCACATTGCGAAATCAAATATTATAAAACAAAACGAATATGAACAAGTGCTCTCATCAAAAGATGGACGAACGAAAATATATATTACAAAGGAGTGATGAAATGGACGATGGGACTATGAGAGGTCGCAGGGTATTCAATCATCCTTGGGATGATGATTGGCAAATATCTCTTTCAAAAAAAGAATTGGATGAAATCATTTATCCTTTCAGTAAAAACGAAAAAACAAGACAATAATGGAGAATTAATATATGTGAGTAGTTCAAAACTACCTCACGTAAAATAAAAAAAAGAAAGGAAGATAAAAATAATGAAAAAAATAATTATAGCAATAGTAACAGGTTTAGTAATAATCGGAGTAATATTTTCTTTGAAAATAGTGCCCACGGGACATACCGGTGTAGTGATACATACAGGTGCTGTTAGCAATAAAGTACTTTCGGAAGGATTACATTTTAAAACGCCTATTATAACACGTATATATAACATGGACAACCGCATTGTGAGAACCGATGTAGACATTTCAAGTTCTTCAAAGGATTTACAGGTAATCACGGGGACGATTTCAGTTAATTATAGGGTGGCTCCTGAAAAATCAGCGGAACTCTACAAGAATGTTGGTAAGAAATATGAAGAAATAATTATTCGCCCGGCGGTTCAGGAAACTACTAAGGGTGTTATGGCACAGTATACGGCTGAGGATTTAACAATAGAGCGTCAGACCGTAGGCAATGCAATGAAAAAAGCATTGGAAGAAAAGATTAAGGGTTATGGTTTAGATGTTGAAGCTTTGAATATTATTGATTTTGATTTCTCGGAAGAGTTTAATAAAGCTATCGAAGCAAAGCAGACGGCACAGCAAAACGCATTAAAGGCTGAACAGGATTTGGCTCGTATAAAAATTGAGGCAGAACAGAAAGTCGAGCAGGCGAAAGCTGAAGCGGAAACATATCGTTTGCAGAATCAAGAGATTACAGATAAGACACTTGCGTTAAAATATTTGGAAAAGTGGGACGGCAAGCTTCCGACGGTAACATCTAATGGACAGAATATTTTAGATATTAATAGTATTTTAAAGTAAGGAGGATTATAATATGAAGAAGTTTAGAGTAACACAGGATTTGGATTATGTTAAAGGGTATTTGAGATATGGGCATAAAGAAGGTATTGTCGAAGTTGAATCTGAGGATGAGCTAAAAGAAATGGTTGAAACTGGAGAAATATTTGATTATATGCATGTCAAAGTAGATGATTATTCAATCGAAGATTATGATGATGGCGGCAATAAGGTTAAGTGGGAGCAAATTGATTGAAATCTGTCTTTCATTTGGAGAATAAATAATTGTAAATATTAAAAGAAAGGATAAAAGTTCACGTGAGTAAAGCTGCGCAGCTACTATTGGTGAACAAATGAGTAGTACAAATAGAAGTAATGCGAGAAATGAACATATATCAGACTATTATATTACTCCCATTGCAGATATTGAATTATTTCTTGAAAAATTTAACGAGTTTTATCCTCTGGATTGGAAACATTCTAAAATTTTAGATCCTTGTGCCGGCGGTAATCTTGAAACACGAGATGAACACGGCATTAAAGAGGCGTATCATCCGATGAGTTATTCCACAGCAATACATAATGTGTTCAGAGAGTGTAATGTGAACAATATTGATATCCGCTCTGATTCGCTCGCCGAAACAAAAGGTGATTATTTGACTATGGATGTTAAGAAATTTCAGCCTGATATTATAATCACGAATCCGCCGTTTAATTTGGCAGTTCCAATAATCGAAAAGGCTATTGAAGATGTGTCGGATAATGGATATGTGATTATGCTACTTAGGCTGAATTTCTTTGGCAGTCAAAGCAGAGAAGAATTTTTCAAAAAATATATGCCGGAATCCGTATTTGTACACCATATAAGAATTGGTTTTACAGATAAAAAAGACAGTAATGGGTATACGGTTTTCGATAAAGACGGAAATCCCAGACGCGGAAGTACAGATTCGATTGAGTATATGCATGCGGTTTGGAATAAGAATAATTTGCAGCCGAGTTATACGAAATTAATATTGATATGAAAGTTTTATTTCATTAAAGAATTGGAGGAGATTAAAATTTCAACCAGAGATAATACATACAATAGTTCTAATACCAGAACATTTTTGTTATCAGACGAAATAGATAACGAATCTGTTGGGAAAATCTTATGGGGTATTATAGATTTAATACAAGAAGATGATGAGAAAGACAAGAAAGAAAAAAATTATGAGCGTGAACCAATAAAATTATATATTAATTCGTTTGGTGGCTCTATTTATGATATGTGGGGATTAATTGATGTTATGCTTTCAAGTAAAACTCCAATTCATACATACTGTGTTGGAAGCACCATGAGTGCGGCGTTAAATATTTTTTTAGCCGGGACAAAAAGATTTTGTTACAAACATTCTACTTTTATGTATCATCAAATGACAAGTTATAGAGGATGGCAGAAATATCAGGATATTGTAGAGGGTAAGGATGAATTAGATGCTCTCAATAGACAACTTGAAGAATTTGTAGTTGAAAGAACCAATCTTACAAGAGCAGAAATTGATGAAATTCGAGAAAAGAAAAAAGATGTCTATATTCATTCTAATGAAGCAGTGAAGTACGGTATAGTTAATGAAATTTTGTAATAAAAAGACTAACTATTAAAAGTCAAGAGGAAAATTAGAATTTCTTGAGAAAATTTTTAGAAAGTCTGAATAATCAGTTGAACATTGAAAATTGCATGACAAATAGAGCAACGAAAGTTGCTCGTCAAAAAATATTGGAATGAGAGATTAAACAGCTTTGTAAAGTTGCCCTGTTTTCTCTAAATGATAAACTAATCGCACAAGTTTCTTGGCAGCATGAGATATAGCGACGTTGTAGTGCTTACCTTCGCCTTGCTTTTTAGCAAGGTATTCAGCAAAAGATGAATCCCAATGGCAAACATACTTTGTTGCATTAAACAGAGCGTATCTCAAGTATCGGGAACCACGCTTCTCCATATGTGAATAGGTAGAAGTTAGTTGCCCTGACTGATATGTTGATGGCGATAAACCTGCATAAGCAAGAATTTTATCAGGTGAAGAAAACCTATCAAAATCACCGATTTCAGCGATTATCATAGCTCCCATACGATAACTGATGCCGGGAATGCTGAGAATAGGAGAATTAATTTTATCCATTATGGATTTAATAGCTTCTTCAATTTCTTTGATTTCAGTGTCAAGTTCTTTTATGAGCTTAATGGTATGCTTTAATTCAAGAGATTTGGCAGGCATAACAGAGCCGATAGAGTTTCTTGCAATATCCCGAAAGCGAATAGCAGTATCGCGGTTGTATCTGCCTTTTGAGGCTTCATATAGCAGATTCGTTAGTCGCGTAAGGTGAGCTTCAGCAATGTGATGAGCTGACGGAAATTCCGAGAGCAACGCATAGATAGACTTCATATGTAGAGTTGGAACCGCCTTTTCGAGTTCAGGAAAAAGAATGTTAACAAGTCTTGCGATGGATTGTTTAAGCTTGGCTCTTTCAGAAACTTTATCAAATCTGTATCTTGTTAGTGACTTTAACTCTTCGTTATGGTACAATGTATTCGAGTAGGACTTTAAGTTCACATCAGACATTAACATCATAGCGATAGTATGAGCATCAACCTTATCTGTTTTAGTCTTTCTGAGGGTGAGACTTTTTCGATACAGATTGGTATGTAGTGGATTGATAACAAAGGTCGGCAAGCCTTTATCAAGAAGATACCCAAGCAGATTGTATGAGTAATGTCCTGTGGCTTCAAGCCCTACTTTTACTTTGTTCAAATCATCTGTAACCGATAAAATTTTTTGATAAAGATTATCAAAACCTTCCATTGTGTTTGGAATGGTGAAGGCATTAAAGAGAACTTCACCATCGGAGTTACAAATAAAGCAGTCATGCTTATCCTTTGCAACATCAATTCCGGCATAAATCATAAAACAACCTCGTTTCAATAGAATTTTGATACTGTTTAGACCCACAGGGCACTTTGCGATTGTAACCTTGTTCTAAATAAACCGTTATGCGGTATCTAACTGATTAACAACTGTACAAAGAGACTGTGGTTAGAGCCTTTTTGAAACCATCGAGTGGTAGGAGGATTAAACTAATCCACAGTATCTAAACACAGTATAGCAAATATCCGTAAAAATGGATATATAAACTATAAATATATAATACAAGGAGAATAAATATATGGAACCTATTTACCCCACAAGAACAGAGCTAATATCAGCAGATTTAGAAAAACATGACAAAAACGAATACATTCTACATCTTCGTTATAGGGTTAAAAGTCAATATGGTACAGTCATATACGATATACCAAAGGTATTCTTACCTATAGGCAGTTTCGCTAAGATACTGCATGAAAATGACAAGGTATATTTAACCTTTTTTGACGGAACTAAATTACCTCTGGGTTTGAATAAAGAAGGTGTAGCGATTCATATGGTTTCTGAGAAACCAAGTAAAAAAATGACAATTGCCGAAATTGAGAAAGAACTTGGCTATTCCATAGAAGTTGTTTCAGAGAAGGAGAATTAATGATTATACAATTCAAAAATGGTAGTAGCATAAAATGCTTGTCCGGCGGGAAATGCAAGCGAAGTAAGCGAGGACGGAAACAAAGAGAAAAAATCAGAGATTATTATTTGAAATATCCGGATAAGTTTTTTGAAGATTTTACTGGATACAAACTGCTTCCATATCAAAGAGTTATATTAAGAATAATAGGGGGAGAAATTCGTAATGACTAAATTTATCGAATTAACAACAAAATTAGGAAAAACACTTGTGAATTTAGAACTCGTTGATACAATATATGATAACAAAGAGATAGATAAAAGAGTTCTTTCATTTGCTGGCACCGAAGAATACATATGTGTTAATGAGAGCTACGATGAGATTGTGAGTAAAATTAAAACAGAGGAGAAAAAACAATGAATTCTAAAAAAGCAACGATATATGATTATGCGAGGATGTGTAGGGCGAATCTTCACAAATGTGAAAACTGTCCGATGTGGGATTATAAATGTTCTATATCTGCAATGGACGTAAAAGATGCTGACAAAGCAAACGAAATAATACTTAAATGGTGCAAGGAACACCCTGTAGAAACACGGCAGGATAGATTTTTAAAGATGTTTCCGAATGCTGAAATGCTTGACGGGCGCCTTAAACTTTGCCCCGAAGAGTTGGGGTGCGTAGAGGAAAACGAGATGTGTTCAATGTATTCTTGCGATGAATGTCGTCAAAAATATTGGCTTGCGGAGGTAGACGAATGAAAGATCAAATTATGTGTCCAATATGTCACCATCAAGCAAACCACGAGATTTACAGTTGTGAATGGGGCATAGAGGAGGAATATACCGATTGTTACGTATGCGGATTTAGAGAAGAATTTGCATATGGATATCATTCCGTTATGGTCGGTAATAAATGGTTTGCTTGGAATTATACACTTGTTGGAAATAGGTATACAAATTTAATGAAAAAAATTTCAAGGGCTGAATTTATGGCAAGACGCAATTGGAAGAAATTTAGAAAGAGGACATGCGTAAAGGATTGTCCTGTAATGAGGTGAGCGAATGAATTATTTAATTTTGTATGACAATGAGAATTATGTATATATAGACGCTGAAAATCTGGAAGATTGTATCATTCAATTTGCTGATTATACAGGTTATAATACGGAGTTGTTTTTGAAAGCATTAAAAGGGTGTCATTCACCTAAAGATTATGTTAGTATATATGAACATTTTAGCAATTATAATATAAATTCTATTCTTGTAATACAGCAAGCAATTTATGACGAGGAGGCAGAAGAAAATGAGTGAAAAAGAACGTCTGGTTGAGTTGTTGCAAAATTGTCAGATCCAAACCCGAACACTTGAAGATTTATTCTATAAATCTGTAATTGAAAAGATTGCAGACCACTTACTTGAAAATGGTATAATTGTACCGCCTGTTAATGTTGGCGGCATAGTATGGGTAATATATAACAAATGTGTTACGCCAGCAAATGTTATGGCAGTATATGTTGATAAAAGCGGTGGAATGTTTGATTTGAAAATATTAACCGAGGGGATTAAATCTACAATAAATAAAGATTATACATTCGATATGGTTTACACAACCAAAGAAGAAGCAGAAAAAGCATTGAAAGGCGGTGCGGAATGATGTGTATATCAACAAAAATTAAACAGTTATTTTGTAAACATTCTTTTGAAAAGCATTATATCCCACACGGTTTTAGGATTGTAGATGGTTATATGGTACACGCATTTGAATACAAATGTTCAAAATGCGGGAAAACACAGGTGAAAATCACGAAGCAGAAAGACGGTGTGGAGTGATGAATAAAATAAATGTAAATTTGTATGGCGGTAAAAGTCTATTTGGCGGTAAAGAGTCACCTTTGGAAGCAGATGAAATATACTGTGACAGAGCAGAACAATGTACTTATTACAAAAACAATACCTGCTTGAATTGTAGAGATTTCTTAGTCCCCCGTTGCAAATTTGGTAATGTGGTGACTACCAAAGGATATACAAGTCGAGCAAAAAAGTATTTTAGCTTTAAGGGCAAATATCAAAACGATAAAGTATATAACAAACTAAAATATCCTAATGACCGTGTAGCAATTATGGGGGATGAATTGTATATTCGGTATGATTATGGCACGGTGAGAAAACGCTCCGAACAGGACGAGAAGTGGAGGAAAGATGTTGAGGGGTATATTATATCCACAGATGGTTATAGAAAAAGTGTGTTTATCCCTTTGAATGAAGTGACGAATAACTTGCTTTTCGCAATTTTTTCTAATGAGCCTCGTACGATGTTTGGTGGAGTAATAGACGATTATCAAAATAAAGTAGTGCCCGATATTATACAGACACTTAAAAGAGTTGCACCCGAAATACATAAGAAATTTATTAAGAAATATCCGCAATTTGATAAAGAACCAAATTATATTGGCAGAAAAGTTTATGTTAATTCTCTCAAATCAAATACCAAATTTACGGCAAAAAATAAAGAATGGCTTTTTGATGGCGAATATGTTTCTGCTTCTAATATAGATATAGGCAGTAGTTCTCCGTGGTGGCTGCAAAATGGTGTTTATAGTGATGTAAAAATAAAAGTTAACGATAAAATGACAATAGAGATTAACGATAATTCAATAGTCGATGAAAATACACGATTTGTATAAATGTTCGGCAATATTTATGATAACCCCGAATTATTGGAGGTGAATGACAGTGACAGATAATGAAATTGTAAAAGCTTTAAAATATTGCAAAGAACACAAGGGTATGTGTACAGATGATTGTATATACAGAGCGGTGTATAGGGGAGGTTGTCTCCCAATGTTACAAAAGGATGTTATCAATCTCATCAACCGCCAAAAGGCTGAGATTGAGAAATATAAATCGGGAATGATTGCAAATGCCGAGGTAGTAAAAACGTTGACAAATGAACTTAAAACCGCAAAATCCGAAGCAATAAAAGAGTTTGCGGAACGATTGAAGGAGAGATACGAAAAACATATATTATGCAGTACAAATATACTGAACAATGAAATTGACAACCTTGTAAAAGAAATGACGGAGGTAGAAAGATGAAAATAAAGCAGTGCGACCGGTGTGGTAAAATAATACCCAATAAATGTGCGGATGAAACAAGTGTTGTCACATACATAGCATCGAAAGAGGGGTATACATATCTCCCTCGTAACTTTGACTATGCCATGAGTGTTCAAAATCATTTGTAAAATGGCTTAAAGCACTGGGTAATCTCAATTAAAGAAAACATAATGAGTGATTTTGTAAATTAAGATAAACATTAAGGAGAATTATTATATGAACTGTACAAATTGTTTGCATTATAATGCTTGTCTTGGATGGGTAGGAAACGAAGATGAGGAAAGATTTCTCGAAAGCAACTCACCGGAGAAATGTGATTGTTTCGACAATAATGAGCTGTATGTGAAATTGCCCTGCAAAAGAGGAGACAGGCTCTATATTGTTCTTAGAGGCACAAATGAAGTGTTAGTTGGAACAGTGAGGAAGTTGACTTTTAGCGATACAAGAGATATTGTTGTAGACATTGCATATATAAAAAACGGTTACGGAACTACCGGCAATTTCATGAGCAATTCGTTTGGAAAAACCGTATTTTACACAGAACAAGAAGCGATTGTAGCAGCAAGTAAAGTAGCAAGGAAGTGATTATATGAAGTTTTGTTTTGGAGATATTGTAATTGTAGACGATTTTCAAATAGGCGTTATAGTTAAAAGTTGGTGCGGAACAGAAGAAAACAATTATAACATCTATGTTCGTTCTTATAATGCAATTAAAAATTATAGAGAACCCAGAATTCAACGGTATATGGTAAGACACAAATATCTCAGTGAGGAAGAAAAGCAATATCAATATAATGCGATTAACGGATTTTAAAAAGGGATAAAAATTAAATTTCATTTGGAGAATATATATTATGAGAGGTTACGGTGCTTGTATTAAAATACCGTTGGAGTGTCAGAAAAGTGTATGATTTTTGGTGGAATGTTGAGTAAAGGAAGGAGGAGTTTTATGTATGACGTAGGTAAAATATCAATGTCGCCTATATTAGCCAAAGCAATTTCAGCTTCAGAGGATATAGCCAAAGCAGTTGCGGATAGTATTGTGCGATATAAAAATTTAGATTTTGGTGATATTGAAGAAGCGGCAAAACAGATTAATTCTAAAAATGTCGTGAACAATAAACCGACTTTAGGAGCTTATCCTATGGGAAATAATGACGAAATAGTTATTTTTACTTTTTTAAACGAAAATAACGAACGAAACACCATGTGTATGTTCTTACAGGAATGGGAAGAAATTTCTAAAAGAAACAAGAGTCAAGAGTGATTTTCATATCACACTCTTTCTATCATAGGTTTACACCGTTCTTAGCGGCAATCTACAAGGATGTTAAGTAGCACTACGATAGCACATTATATCACAAAGTGAAATATTTTCAAATCAATAGAGCAATTTTCCGCTCTGCATTTTTCAAAAAATAACAACCAAATAACAAGGTGGGGTAGTATACCTTGGGTTTGTGCACCCAAAATCACTGTTAACATAAATTTTCATATAGAACTAATTTTATGTTCCATCCGCAAGGGTGTTTAGATATATTTTTATATTTTATATTTTTTTAATTTAAGGAGGATAAAAATTTTGGCAAAGACAAAAGAAAGAAAGGCTTTAAAAAAGGGTAAAGCTCAGTTTAATCTCATTGGTCGTGTTAAGCTTACCGATAACACGTTCAGTCTCGATCATACTTATGATTCCGGATGGACAGATAGCGGTATGTATGTTGGTATTGATTGCGGTAACGGTAATGTTGTATATGCCGAGATGAAGAGTGGCTTCTTCCCGGACAGAGATAATGTAATTCGTGCTTTTAGTGAGGATGAAAAAGACGAGAACGGTAAGAGTAAGTCGGTTGAAATTGATTGGGAAGACCGTTTGGATGAGTCATTGTATGATAGTATCTCAGACAATTCATTCATTACCGTAGGCGTTGAAAAAGACGTTAAGGGTAAGACGGTTTATAAAAAATTTCTTACAGCCTATGATGCAGTTAATTATCTTAGCGAATATCTTGAGGATGATGTAGTTGTTAACGTGAAAGGAAAGCTTGGTTATAGCGAGTATGATGGTAAAGTTTCAGTTAAGAAAGAAATAACTTCTATCGTTCTTTCAAAAATTGAAGACGAAGCGGATTTTAAAGCAACATTCTCACAAGCGATTCTTGTTGACTCAAAGAGTATTGGAAAAGAAATTAAGGATAAGGGAACAATAGAACTTATGGGCTATGTTGTTGATTATGTGGGCAAGCCCAAAATCAATGACGAAAAAGTTGAAGTAAGAAAAAATGTTGTATTTCCCAAGATGTTTGAGGTTGAAATTAATGAAAATCCTGAGATTACAGCAAAAATGCTTCAGAAATTTTTTAAGCCTAAGAAAGGTAGTATCAGCGAAGTTACCGTTGTCGGAAATCTAATCGAAGGTGGAACCATTGTTAATATCACAGAAGATGATATTCCCGATGACATAAAGGAACTTATTGAGTTGGGTTTATATTCAGAAGAAGAAGCTGAAAGAAGATGTGCTGTGGGTAATAACAACCGTGAAAAACGAATGATTATTGTTAAACCGGATATTACATATGTTGGTGACAGTGAAAACAGGAAACCTGCTGTTGCCTTTGAAGACGGTAAGTATGACGAGGATGACTTGTATTTTTATGAACAGGCATTGCTCGATGCGGGAGTAGATACGGATACTGAAAAGTCAAGTGATACAGATAGCGAAGAAAGCACCGATGAAGAAACCGATCTTCTCGCAATGCTTGAAAATATGTAATAAAAAACAGGAGGATGTTAGATGAGTTTTAGAAAAAGTGCAGCAAATAAAATAGGTGGTAAGTTTTTAGTATATGGTGCGACTGGTACAGGAAAGTCATTATTTGGTTTGACTTTTCCCAATAGCATTGCCATAGACAGTGAAGCAGGTCTTGCCCACTATGAGGGTGTTCCAGTGTCTCTTAATAATGGTAATACATATAACAATCTAAAGTTTGTAGATACAACCTCTGATCTTGATACTCTTGAAGAAGATTTAGAAGATTTTGTTGATATTGCAGAAGAAAATAAGTGTCAAACGCTTATTGTTGACAGTGAGAGTAAAATCTATGCAGGTCTTCAGGTCGCTGCGAACGAAGTAGAAGAAAAACGCGCAAGAAGAAAAGGTAAAGATGCGAATGATGTAAACATTTCGGTACTTAGCTGGGGACGTATCAAATTAATTAATATGAGATTGCAACAGACTAAAATTGACCTTTCTTCTAAAGGATATCATATTGTATCCGTTGCACAGGAACAGGAAATTAAAGATGAAGATGGTAAAAGGGTATTAGGCTACAAGCCTGATTGTTATAAAACACTTCCTTATGATTATGATATTGTATGCAGATTTTTTAATAAAAAAGAAAACGATGGAATTCATTACTATGCAGAAATCATTAAGGATCGTACAAATGTTACAAAGGTTGGAGATGTTGTAGAGAACCCCTGTTATGATATTTGGAAAGAATATTTCGATTCAAGATCAGGATTAACTGCGTCTGAAACGTCTTATAAAAAAGATATGGCTACTTCAACCGAGTCTATGATTGACAAATCAGAAAGGTCAGAGGAACTCGCTACAGAGTTTAAAGAGGTTTTGAAATCTTTTAAAGATAACAAAGATGCACTTCTTGCTGTTAACAAACTGATGAAAGAAAAAAATATTTCACTTAAAAATCTTGAACTTCAGTCACCTGAAACGCTTACAGAGCTTATTGACTTTGCAAAATTACAGTTAGGTTAATATACATATTGCTCCGGTGAAGATAAATTTACCGGAGCCTCTTAACAGAAAGGATATTCTAACATGGCAAATAAGAAAAAAACAGATAACACACAGTGGATTAAACTGTGCGAATATATAAAAAAAGAAATCCTTGAATATGACGATAATATGAAGTTCCCTCAGTATCTTGCTTTGAGATTACAAGGCATAAAACGAGGAGAATATATTGCGAATAATACACATGCAGTTAATGCACATTATGACGACTATACAATTCTCTGCACATTTAAACTTTGCAAACAAAGGATTGTGACTTATTTACATAATAATGAGCAAAAAATAAAAGATGAGCGTCATAAAATTAATCTCATTATGAAAATAGTCGAACCAGAGATCAATGATGTGTATTTGAGATTGCAAAGAGTTAAGAAATCTCAAACAAAATCAGAAAAAATAATGTGCGATAATCAACGTAATAAAGGTGCGAAGTATACAAAAAAGACTAAAGAAATAAACGACAGAATGAAAAAACTTTTCTGAGAAGGAGGTATAATTGGCTATAACAAAAAAAGAAAATAAAAAATTAACACCTTATCAAGAAGAAGTTTTAAAAACGGCGAAGCAAATTAAAGAATATAAAGTCATGGCGGAAGCTAATATTGTTTCGATTTTATATAAAAAACCTGAATTGTTTTTCGATTACACATTACAGCTTGAAGATTTTAGCGAGAATACTTGGAGAGTTTATTGGCAAATTGCCTACGATATCATTATGGTCGAGAAAAAATCGGTCTTAGATGATATGACTGTTGGCTTATACCTTGAAAAACATCCAAAGCTAAAGAAAGAATATGATGGTTATGGCGGATACGAAACCATTGACAAAGCAAAAGAATATGTTAATACAAGTAATATTGATGGTTACATCAAAGAATTATATAAATGGAAAACCGTCTTAATAATGTTAAAAAACGGTTTTCCAATACATGAGCGCATTAGTGATTTTTGTGATATGTCTTTAGATGAAATTTATGAGGAATATGAGGCGATGATAAATCATATTTTTGTAAACGCTGCTAAAGATGTTGTGTCATATAATGCCTGTGAAGGTATTAATGAGTTCATAGACGAATGCAACGAGGGAAAAAATATAGGCTTACCGCTAAATAACTGTGAAATCCTTAATAAAGAGATTGCCGGATTTAACTGTAATGGTAACATCTATGGTTTAGGAGCAAACTCAGGAGTAGGTAAGAGTACCACAGTTATGAATTATATCATTCCTACAATACTTCATTATGATGAAAAAGTCGTATTTTTTATAAATGAAGAAGATCAGACCAAGGTACAAAGAGAACTTGTTGTGTGGGTAGCAAATAATATTTTCAAATTTGACTTACCTAAATATAAATTGCGTGATGGTGGTTTTGATGAGGAAACGATGACTCAACTACGAAAAACAGCTGAATGGATTGAAGAAAAGAAAGAAAAGCAGAATATAATCATAGTTCCGCTTGAAAGATATTCGGTTAATACGGTTATAAAACTTATCAAAAAATATGCAAGCCTTGGTGTAAGATATTTTGTTTTAGATACTTTAAAAGAAAGTTGTGATTCTACAACCGATGAAGTATATAAATCTATGACAAGAGATATGGTTAAACTGTATGATATTGTTAAGCCAACTGCCAAAAACGTAGGATTGTTTGTTACATATCAGCTTGGGAAAGCAAGTATCAAAATGAGATACCTTACTAATAACGAAATAGGTATGGGTAAGAGCATTGTAGACGTTATGAGTGTAAATCTTATGATACGCAGACCTTTTGAGGATGAATTTGAGGGCGGTAGACACGAGATTGTAGGTTATAGATTCGACGGTATGAACGGCAAGAGCAAAATACCTTTTAAATTAAAACCGGACAAACATTATATGATTACTTTTATTCCCAAAAATCGTTTTGGTCAAACTGATGCATTTCAAATTATTAGCGAATTTGATTTTTCTACTAATACAAATAAGGACATTGGCATCTGTAATATAGTTCAAGATTGGTAAAAGAAGGGTGGCGAGCGGTATAAACGCAAATGAGTTAAAGGAATATATCATAGAAAATAACTGTGTGGAACAGATACTTATTTCATTAGAATGTCATGATATAAAAAGTTATTCTGCTGAATGGCGAGCCGCTTTGCCGCAAGGCACTAATAAAACGGCAATTTGTATAAAAAAAGATACATTGTCTGTAGCAATTAGAAGCTCCGAGATAAATGAACACGGAGATATTTACACGCTGGTTATGTCCATCAAAAATATATCGTTTGGAAAAGCGGTTAAATATCTCCACGAAATTCTTGGCTTGAAATATTCTTATCAAAAAAATAATGACAAAGATAATAAAAAAGACCCTTTGGCAATTTTCAAAAAAGTAAAAAGACAGAGATATATTATAGATAAAGACATTCCGATTTATGATAACAGTTGCATAAAAGAATATGTTCCGCTCCCTTATATAGATTGGGTTCGAGAGGGTATAATGCCGGGCGTATGTAAAAAATTCAATATTGGATATTCGTTTGATCATAAGAGGATTGTAATCCCGGAAAGAAAGTGGGATGGAGATGGTGATGAGTACATTGGTGTGTCGGGTAGAACTACAGTTCCTAATTATGAGATGTTTGACATTCCGAAGTATGTAAAGATGTCAAAAACGTATCCAAAGGGTTTAAACGTCTATGGATTGAATGAAAACTATAAATCCATTCAAAAAGCTGGATTTGTGGTTGTAGCAGAGAGCCAAAAGTCAGTGCTGAAGCGGGTTTCAAGAGCCGACGAAACTATGGTTTCATTGGGTTCTTGTGAATTGACGGAAGAACAGGTAAAAATATTAATTGGCCTAAATGTTGAGATAGTTATCGCATTAGACGAAGGAATAAGCTTAAATCATATCCGAAAGGAATGCGATAAGTTCTATCCTATACGAAAGATAAGTTATATATATGACAAGTGGGATTTAATACCAAAAGGAAGTAAAAATAGTCCTGCTGATATGCCTAACAAGGTTTATAATTTTTTACTTAAACATCGTATTCCGTATGATGAAGCTGAACACAGGAGGTATAAAGAATGGCAAGAAAAACAAAAGAGGAGCTAACAAAACTCTGCAAAAAACTTAATACTAACACATTATGGTCTTGGAGCAGATATCATTGTTATAAACAAGACCGTTGGGAATATTTTTTAAAATATATTCTTCATCAAAAAGAAGACAGAGCAAACAGTATTTATTGTGTTTCTGGTGGCAATGTTCATAATATTATTGAAAAACTATATACCAATCAGATTAAATATGAAGATATGTCGGAGTTATATGAAGATAGTTTATTTACAATGAACTGTGCAGAACTAAAATATAACAGAAGCGACTCTGAAAAGAATGATGCTATTGCAAATAAATATGAAAATTGTATTCGACACTTCTTTAAAAATCATAATCTTATTACTTTCCCACATAAAGTTGAACACTTTATAACAATTCAAATTTCCGATAATATTCATATGCAAGGATATATAGATATGCTTTACGTTGAGCCGTATACTGATGAAAACGGAAATGAAAGAAAACGCATACATATAGTGGACTGGAAAACATCTACAAGATATCAAGGAGAAAAGATAATCAAAGAAGGCGGACAGCTTATGATATATGCTGAGGGTATAAGGCAAGCTTTAAATATTCCGTTAGAAGATATTATTTGTGAATGGAATTTCTTAAAATATGTTACCGTTTTGGTTGAACAGAAGAATGGTAAGATAAAAGAAAGATACATTGAACGTAATGCTGTTGGTGAAAGTTTGGTAAACACAGCTAAGATGTGGTTAAAATCATTTGGTTATGACGAGGATAATATTAATAAATTTGTTGAAAAGATGATTTTTGAAAATAGTATTGAATGTTTACCGGATAAAGTAAGAGCTAAGTTTGTTATTAAAGATTGTTATATTCAAGTTCCCTTAACGGAGGAGGAAATACAAAATTTAAAAGACGACATCGTTAATGTTGTTAATGAAATTACTGACAAAGAAAGAGAATATAAAGATAGCGGTGATGAAGAAGTTTTCTGGCAAGAGGTAACTCAGGCGGATGAATTTAGATTATTTAATTTGTCGGGATATTCAAGGAAGTTGCATAAACCGCTGGATGAGTATCTTAAAAATAAAGAATTGTTTTTAAATCAAGAAAATGATGACAGCAGTGTAATATCATCAGAGGAAGATGATTTATTGGCATTTGTAAACAGTTTATAGGAGTGAGAGAGATAAAAAGATACGAGAATTATCATAAACACTGTCATGAGTCTAATATTATGACCTTAGATTGTGTAGTGAAAAATACTGATTATATAAAAAGAAGCCTTGAATTAGGCTGTAAAAATTATTTTACTACACAGCATGGATGGGCAGGAAAATTTCTTGAAGCATATGGTTTATGTGAAGAAAATGGTTTAAAAATGATATATGGGGCAGAATTGTATATGGTTAAAGATAGATTTATTAAAGATAATTCTAATTACCATATTGTGATTGTTGCAAAAAATCAAGACGGTTTTTATGAATTGAATGAAATTATGGCTGAGAGCAATCGAACCGGTTATTATTATAAACCAAGAATTGATATAGAATTAATCAAACGGCTTAATCCAAATAATTTCTATGTTACAAGCGCTTGTATTGGCGGAATTTTACGAGAGGGCAGTGACAAAAAAATTCTATTTGAGACTATATATAACCATTTCAAAAATAATTTCTATCTTGAAGTTCAAAATCATCCTTTTGATATTCAGAAAAGACATAATCAGAATATGATTGATTTATCTCAAAAGTATAGTATCCCTTTAATACACGCCAACGATAGTCACTATATTTATCCGGAACAAGCAAAAGACAGAACAAAATTTCTTAAAGGAAAGGGTATGAATTACGGTGATGAAGATAGTTTTGTATTAGATTTTCCTGATTATGACACTGTTGTGGATAGATATAAAGTTCAGTCAATTCTTAACGAACAGCAAATCAAAGAGGCCTTAGATAGTACATTGATTTTTGATAATTGTGAAGAGTTATATTTTGATAAAGAAATAAAAATGCCTACAATTTATCCCGGCTACAGTCAAGAAGAAAAAAATAAAATATTATCTAAACATTTGGTGAAAAAATGGAATGTTGAAAAACATAATATTGATAAATCAAGATGGAAAGAATACGAACAAGGTATTGCATATGAGTATAAAATTGTTAAAGATACAAATATGGCTGATTACTTCTTATTTAATGAGAAAATGGTTGATTTAGCAAAAAATAAATACGGCGGTGTTTTATCAAGAACCGGAAGAGGCTCTGCGGTTTCTTTCTATATAAATAAGTTACTTGGTTTTACTGAAATTGATAGATTTGAAGCTCCTGTGCCTTTATATCCTACAAGATTTATGAGTGTAGCCAGAATTTTAGAGACGAGATCGCTACCTGATATAGATCAGAATTGGTCTGATGTGTCAGCGCCTATTGCTGCATCTAAGGAATTGCTGGGTGAAGATGGAATTTATTATATGTATGCACTTGGTACGATGAAAGAATCATCTGCATTTAGAAATCTTTGTCGTGCGTATGAAATTCCTATGGATGAATATAATGAAGTCGGAAAAAATATCGAAGCATTTAGAACTGATAAAAAGTGGAAACCTATTATTGATGAAGCTCAAAAATATATTGGAACTATTGAGAGTATTTCACCCTCTCCCTGTAGTTTTGTATTATCAAATAAGTCTTTATCAAAAGAATTAAGTTTAATAAAAATAGGTGATCAGTTGTGTGCTTGCATAGATGGATATACGTCTGATGTTTGGAAATATCTTAAAAATGATTACTTAACAGTGGTAGTTTGGAAAATATTATCTGATTTTTATAAAGAAATCGGCGAACCAATACCCAATATAAGAGAACTTTTAGTTCGTTTGGATGATAAAGTTTGGCAAATATATGAAGACGGTATGACGGCGACACTGAATCAAGCGGATACTGATATATCCACATCAATGCTAAAACGTTATAAACCAAAAACAGATGCTGAAATGAGCGCATTTGTAGCGGCGATTCGCCCGGGTTTTGCAAGTTTAGTAAATACTTTTCTCGATAGAGAATCATATAGTACCGGTGTTGATGAAATAGATAATCTGCTTTCAGCAAGTTATCATTTTATGCTTTATCAAGAATCAATAATGGCATTTCTGGTTTGGTGTGGAATGAAAGAAGACCATACATATGATATTATTAAAAAAATCAGTAAGAAAAAATTTACCCCTGAAGCAAAAGAAAATTTGAGAATAGAACTTTTAGAGGGATATAAAAAGAATTTAGGAACCGAGAAAGGATTTAATGAAATATGGCAAGTTGTAGACGATGCAGCTCGGTATTCATTTAATGCTTCGCATGCGTGTAGTGTAGCTTATGATAGTATTTATGGAGCAGAAGCAAAAGCGCATCATCCATTAGAATATTTTACAACAGTACTAAACATATATCAGTCAGATAATGAAAAAACAAGTCGTATAATTTCTGAATTAAATTATTTTGGAATTCATATAGAAGACATTAAATTTGGAAAGTCAAAGAGTAAATATACATATGATAAAGACACCAATACAATTTATAAAGCGGTTTCTTCTATTAAATATTGCAATAAACAAATTGCGGACGAGCTTTATCAATTGGGACAAAATAAGTATGATAACTTTATTCAGTTGCTTTCTGATATTAAAGAAAAAACTTCTGTTAATTCTAAACAATTAAAAATCTTAATCATTTTAGGATTTTTCTCGGATTTCGGTAATAACAAATATCTACTGGACATTTATGATCTTTATGATAAATATGGAAAATGTAAAATTATAAAAAAGACAAAAATATTAGAATATGGGCTTTCAGAAAATATTATTAAAGAATATTCAGGTAAAGAAACTAAAATGCAATATGGAGATATTAACAATATAGGTCTTATCTCTGCTTTATCACAAAACGTGGATAATAAATCATTATCAATAAAGGAACAAATAAAATCGGAAATGGAATATTTGGAATATATCACATACCAAAATCCTAAGGCTCCCGATGATATGTATTATGTTGTTGAATGCAAATTTTACAAAGACAAATCCAAACCGTATTTATATCTCTATAATTTAAAAACAGGCGAGTATTTAAAAACAAAAATCACTGCGGGGAAAGCATTTATAGAATCCCCATTTAAAGAGGGTAATGTTATCCATGTTAAAGAATTTAGTGAACGCAATAAAATGAAAAAGGTGGGTGGAGATTGGGTTCGCACAGACGAAAAAGAGAGAATAGTTAAGAAGTGGGACGTATATTAAAATGAAAGGAGAAATAGTGTTTGGAGAAAATTGTTGAATTTCGGTGCGTACCGGAAAGACAAGTTTACAATTCACAAGATTTCAAGATATATGGGTGCTCAATTAATAGTTTTGAGTACCCCGACATTCAGATTAATAAATATAATACTGTAACCATTAAAGGCAATATTTCTGAACTTAATCTTGGTGTTGAGTATATAGTCAAGGCGAAAGAAGTATCGGATAACTATGGTATAGGTTATGAGGTTATATATATTAAAAGAGAAAAACCTACGAGTTTGGCATCAGCAAGAACATTTTTATATGAAATTCTGACTGAAAAACAGACTGATGCACTATTGTCTGTCTACCCGGATATTGTAGATAGAATAATTAATAATCGACTGGACGACGTTGATTTATCAAAGGTTAAAGGTGTTAAAGAGTATACGTTTGGTATTATTAAAAATAAGGTCATAGAAAATTTTAAGTTAGCTGAAATAGTTGAAGAATTTAGAGGATTATTCAATCTTTCAACCGTTAAAAAACTATATGATAAATATACATCAGTAGATAAAATCAAAGAAGTCATTAGAGAAGAACCGTATCAATGTTTATGTAGATTAGGTGGCATTGGGTTTAAAACCGCCGATTCATTACTTCTTACACTTGATGAAGACGCAAAGGCATGTCAAAAAACAGGTGAAAAACCAGTATTATTTTTTGGATTTGATCTTGTTACGTCATATCAGCGTGCTAAGGCTTGTGTGGATTATTTGTTGACAGAGAATGAAAACAACGGCAATACATATATGAATGTTGGTGATTTGAAAAAACAGTTTGATGTATTAGTCCCGGAAGCAAAGGATAATTTGCCGCTTATTCTAAAAGGTGAAAATGATGTAATTTTTAATCGTGATCTATTAAGCGTATGTAAAAAGAATACATATGAAACAGAAAAATATGTAGCAGAAAAAATCAAAGAAGGCTTAAATATACATACAAAATGGAACTGTGATTGTTCAAAGTTTCAAGAACTTCAAGGTTTTAAATTGACAGATGAACAATGTAAAACATCACAATATATGTGTGAAAATAATATTGTATTGCTTGTAGGTTATGCAGGTTCCGGCAAATCATCATCAACACAGGCTTTTACAGATATGCTCGAGTATTATAATAAGAAATTTTTACTTCTTTCTCCAACAGGTAAGGCAGCAAAAGTCTTATCGGGTTTTACGGGAAAAGATGCTATGACGATACATAGAGGTTTAGCACACATACCGCCTAATTATTGGGGTTATAATGAAACTTGCAAACTTCCTTATGATGTTGTAATTGTAGATGAGTTTTCAATGGTAGACATTTTTTTGTTTCGGCATTTACTCGAGGCTATAGATTTTTCAAAAACCAAATTGCTATTAATCGGTGATGATGCTCAGATACCATCTGTAGGCGCAGGTAATATACTGTATGACTTGTTAAAAAGTAAAAGCATCCCTACTATAACACTTAACAAAGTATTTCGTTATGGAACAGGCGGATTATCAACTGTTGCAACCGATACTCGCACAGGCACAGAATATTTGGATAAATCTAATTCGGGTATGCAAGCTTTCGGTGATGACCAGTCGTATATTTTTATGCCTATGACACAGGATAAAATAGTTGATTATACAGTAAAATTATATCAGACTTTATTGAATAAAGGATATTCATTTGAAGATATCGCCGTTCTTTCATGCTATAACGTTGGAGATTACGGGACGACAACGCTTAACAAAAAAATACAAGCGGCGGTTAATAACAAGCCTGAAGCGAAAATTGCATTTGGGGATAGTGAATTTAGATTGGATGATATTGTTATAAATTGTGTCAATGATTACAAAGCCGAGGTTTACAATGCCAGCCTTACCGAGGGAGATATAACTACTTTTATTGCAAATGGCGAGACTGGTCGAGTAGTAAAAATTATGAGAGACGCTATGGTGGTAGATTATGACGGTACGTTGATTTATACGCCCAAAGGGTCAATGCAAAATATTAAACTGGCTTATGCCATAAGTATACATAAATCGCAAGGGTCGCAGCAGAAGATTGTTATATTAGTTACGCCTAAAGCTCATTGTTATATGCTTAATTCCAATTTATTATATGTTGGAGAAAGCCGAGCAAAAGAAAAATGTTATCATTTGGGTGAGGTTAGAACTGTTAATATAGCTTTAAAGAAGAAAGAAAATTTCAATAGAAAAACATTGTTGCAAATATTTTTGGATAACAAAGGAGAACTAAATGGATAAAATTAAAGTTTTTAAAACACTGTTGGATAAATTTGAAACGGACGAAATGAGAAAATATTGTGAAGATATGATAGAACAGATACCTAATTACATATTTACAATACCTTCATCAACATCACTCAAATATCATAATAAAACACAGTGTCAGCCGCATGGTCAGATTTTTCATATACTGATGTTTGGAGAGATAATGAACTATATTCTTGGATTGGAATATATACAGGACAAATATTATAAGCCTCGCCACAGAGATTGTTTGCGTTGTACTGCAATTTTTCACGACGCTCTTAAATGTGGATTAGATGGCTCAAAACACACGGTTCACGAACACCCTTTACTTGCAGGAGAATGGGTAAGAAATACTACTGTCGAGCATGATATTCCGCAAGAAACTAAAGAGTATATTGCACATCTCTGTGAAAGACACAGTGGACAATGGGTAGAAGCCAAAAGAAGTACAACCGTACTTCCTAAACCAGAAACAGATGAAGCTTTTTTAGTTCATCTCTGTGATTATCTATCGAGCCGGTCAAATTTGGATATGATTTATTCAGATGAGGTGTATGAAGCTCTGGATGAAATTAAAACGCCGGAAGTAGAACTTCCTAAGCTGGAAGAATATGTATTGGATTTCGATAAACATAAGGGTAAAAAATTAATTGATGTTGCCAAGTCTAATCCCGATTATATTAGCTGGGCGAAAGAGAATATATATAGGGAACCGATTAAGAGCTTGTTAGCTCAGTTGTAAAGGAGATAAACATATGAACGATGTGATAAAAATCATGAAAGACATTATTGGAAAATTAAACAAAGCATCTGAAGCATATTACAAATATGACAAACCTATAATGTCTGATAAAGAATATGACGATCTGTATGATACTCTTACATCAATAGAAAAGACATCTGGTATTATTATGTCAAATTCACCGACAAGAAAAGTACAGGGATATATTCTTGAGGGACTGAAAAAAGTTGGACACAGCAAACCAATGCTTAGCGCCAATAAAACAAAAGATATTGAAGATATTCGTAAGTTTATTGGTAATAATAATTTTTACGCCTCTATGAAGCTTGATGGATTGACCACAATACTTCGCTACGAGAATGGAGAATTTAAACAGGGTATAACACGCGGTAACGGCATAATAGGAGAAGATGTAACAGAAGCTTGTAAATTTATTTCAAATATTCCGATGAAAATCCCTTATAAGGAGAGTCTTGAAATCCGAGGAGAGACGGTTATATCTTGGGATGAATTTAAAAGAGTTAACGAGATTGTCCCTGAACCATATTCACATCCAAGAAACCTTGCCGCCGGAACTTTGAGAAATTTAGACTTGAACACAATTAAAGACCGTAATCTTTCATTTATTGTATTTGAATGTGTATCTGGCGTCGATTGGGACGATAAATATATCGTTCTTGACGTTTTAAATAATATGGGCTTTAAAACCGTAAAACGATGTAATGGTAACATAGAAGAATGTGTTGAACAATTAAAACCGGAAGAATATGCGTATCCAGTAGATGGTATTATATTTGAACTTAAAAGCCGAAAGCTTTCTAAATCACTTGGGGCGACGGGACATCACGAAAATTGTCGTATGGCTCTCAAGTGGGCTGATGAATTATATGAAACTACTCTTCGAAATGTTGTTTGGCAAACATCAAAATCAGGGTTAATTAATCCTGTTGCAATTTTTGACCCTGTTGATTTAGATGGAGCTATTACGACCAAAGCGACATTACATAATGTTTCATATATTGAGGATTTAGAACTCGGTATTGGGGATAGAATTCAAGTTTATCGTGCAAATATGGTTATACCAAAAGTACATAATAACTTGACCAGAAGTAATACTCTGATGTTACCCACAAAGTGTCCTTGCTGTGGCGGTGAAGTAAAAATTCAAGATAGTGGTAACAGCAAATCTCTTATTTGTACTAATCCGACTTGCTCTGCAAAAATTCTTAATCGCTTAAAACATTTTGCCTCTCGTGACGCTATTAATATAGAAGGAATGTCCGAGGCAACTCTTCAAAAATTTATCGAACTTGGTTTGATTTCTTCGTTTAAAGATATTTATTATCTCAAAAATTATTACAATAAGCTTGTTACCATAGAGGGTTTTGGTAAGAAATCAATCGACAAACTTTTAAATTCTATTGAAAAATCCAGAGAAATATCTTTAAGTCGTTTTATCTATAGCTTATCCATACCACTTATCGGCAAAGTGGCAAGTAAGCAGGTCGAAGATTATTTTAATGGTAATACCGACATGCCGGATATAATATCAGAGCTAAGCGCCCCAAATACACTCAATGGTATTCAGGGCTTTGGTACTGAAATGCGAAAATCAATCAGCGACTTTTTCAATATAAATAGTCTGGAAATTTTTAAACTCAGCGAAGAATTTGTATTCAAAGCAGCTAATAAATCTATCAATTTAATTTCCTCAATCATAGGTAAAATATTTGTTATCACAGGTAGCGTAGAACATTTTAAAAATAGAAACGAATTAAAAGAAAAAATAGAGTCAATGGGTGGTAAAGTATCAAGTTCGGTAAGCAAAAATACTGATTATCTTATCAATAACGACACTACATCGAATAGTTCTAAAAATAAGAAAGCCAAAGAGTTTGGTATAAAAATCATATCCGAAGAAGAATTTTTAGAATTAATTAAAGAGGCAAAATAAACATGACAGACGTATCCAGATATTTACAAAGTAACGAAACTTTGTGGGAAATATATACCTATAATCAAATCCCTGATTTTATTGTGATAACCATAGGATATTATCGTGAAGAATACATTCTTTATCAGCTTACGAATGGCAAGCGAAAAGAAGTAAAACGCAGTGATAATCCTATGGACTTTCATAAAATCATCGAAAAGAGAAGGAGCAAAATGTATGATTTATAAAAATTCTAATGAAAAAGCTATAACAGCAATGGAATATGTAAGGACGGGACATTATGGTGAAGATGATGGTTCTTCGCTATGTTGTTGCCCGGTTTGCGGAGAGATAAATTTCTCTTGCTTGTATAAAAATAACCTAACCGAAAAGATTGTCGGTTGTAACTACTGTGTAAGCAGAGAATACATTAATTAAATTAACAAGAAAGGATGACAATAAAAACTTGACAGAAAAAGAACGTAGATATCAAATGGGGTGGTTGGATGTGAAGCGTCAGGCACAGATGTATGAGTTGTATTGTGGCGATGTAACAACAAGAATAGGCACTCCCGAAGAAATTGAAAGATATAAGCTCTTAGGGAAGAGAGAAGCTAAAAACCAGAAAATAAGAAAAAAATCAAACAAGAAAGGAGAAGAAATGATATGAAAGAAACTATTATTCAGTTTAATACGGTCGAAGATATTAAAAACTTTGTTAATATGACAAACAAGTACAATCACGATATTTTACTTTTTAGCGGGAGATACATTGTAGACGGTAAATCCATTATGGGGATATACAGTTTAGATTGGTCTAAGCCTATTAAAGTGGAAATCAGCGAACCTTTTGACAAGGCTTTTATAGATGATTTGGCGCCGTATATCTATATTAAATAAGAAAGAAGATGAAAATTTTTGAAAGTAAAGTTGTTTACATATACAAATAATCCTGAATTAACCGTAGCAATAGCGCATAAGGCTTGCTATACACCTTTGAGTTTGTCAGAGATTTTAAAGCAGGGTATGTCTAAAGATGAAATCATAAGACATATTACAGATGCTGTAAAATCGGGTCATACATCGGTGTTAGAACATGCAAATTTTACTTTTGCTATTGAAGATGTATCACGAAGTCTGACTCATCAATTGGTACGTCATAGAATAGGTAGCTACTCGCAAAGTTCACAAAGATACATAGATATGACGGATTTTAACGCTATTAAACCGTCTGAAATTCAGAATAACAAGTATTGTGAAATGATATTTGACGACACGATGGAGCTAATTGCGACCCAGTATAAAAAACTGTGTGATATTCTGTACAACCAATACATTTCAGAAGGTATGTCCAAGAGAGAAGCAAAGACTAAATCACAGGAAAATGCCCGAAGTGTATTACCCAATGCGTGTCCTACACAAATAGTAACGACAATGAATGCAAGAAGTCTTTTAAATTTCTTTGCTCATCGTTGTTGTAATAGAGCGCAGGACGAGATAAGAGCTTTGGCTGATGAAATGCTAAGACAGTGCAAAGTGGTAGCGCCTAATATATTTGCTTATGCGGGAGCGCCTTGTGAATATGGTAAATGTCCCGAAGGAAAGATGGGTTGCGGTAGCCCCAGAGGAAAGGAGTCAAGTAAATGAAAGACAAGCTTTTTTGTTTTGTTGGAAAGTCAGGAGCAGGGAAGGATACGATTGTAAATAAGTTATGTGATGACTATGGCTATAAAAAAATCATTTCATATACAACACGCATTCCTCGTAACAGTGCAGAAGATTTAAAAAGCCATATATTTGCTGATGTTATAGATTATACATTTGCAAAGCGCTGTGGTGATATTGTAGCCGAGACGGTCTTTGACGGCAATCGTTATTGGACAACTAAGAGTCAGCTTGACGTTTCTGATATTTATATATTGGATTTACCCGGGCTAGAAACTTTGCACGAAAGATATTCGGATAAAGATATTGTAGCAATCTATATTACTGCTTCTGATACAGTGTTAAAGGAGCGTATGAAAAAACGTGGTGATACCGATGAAGCCATAGAGAAACGTATTAAAAATGATGAGATAATGTTTAAGGGAGCAAAAGAATATCCTTGGAATTTAGTCGTTCATAATAACGGCGATGATAGTTTAGATTATATCTGTCAGAAAATACACAAATTTATGAAGACATTACAGGAGGAATGAGATTGGAAAAATTAAAAATATATCTTGCCGGCAAGATGAGCGGATTGAGCTTTGAAGAATCCGATGAGTGGCGCAGGGATTTTAAAAGGGTTTTTAAGAAAAAGATGAATTATGACACAAAGCATTATACAATAATAAATCCTAACGATTATTACAATTTTAAAAACCCCTCACACCAGAATGAACGTGAGGTTATACAGTACGATTTAAACCATGTTCGTAGTAGTGATATTATTGTGGTTAATCTCAAAGATATAAATACCAGTATTGGAACGGCTATAGAATTGTATGTTGCGGCACAGAATAACATACCTGTTTTGGCTTGGGGAAGCGATGAAGAATGGGGAATTACGCATCCTTGGCTGAAAGAGTGCATCTCAAGAGTTGAGTCGGACGTATGTAGTTTATGCAATTATATTTTTGAATATTATTCTGTTGATTGTTAGGGGGGGATTTTTATTGACAAAGATTATTTTATATACAACACACTGCCCTAAATGCAATGTGTTAACTAAAAAAATGAGGTCTAAAAATATTAAGTTTTCTGAAATTTCGGATGTTAGCAAAATGACAAAGTTGGGAATAACAACTGTGCCAGTTTTAAATGTTGACGGCAAACTTTTGGACTTCAAAGAAGCAAATGATTACATAAACAGTTTATAAGGAGAACACTGAATGAACATTAATATAAAACTTGACAAAAACTTCACAGCCCAGATAAATAAACTATTGGCTGAATACGGAACAGATATGGCGCGTCTCAATGGTTTTTCGGACGAACAACTTAGTTACACTGATTTTATAGACAATTTTGTAGATAAGCAGACTGTTGCAGATGCTTCTATCGACGGAAATGCGAATGTGGGGACAAAGGACATATGTTCTTTAACTGCCGAAATGAGTAAACCCCATTCGAAGTTGTTGGCTTTTAATAAGATATATTACGAAATGAACAAAAGATATGGTTTCAAAACAGCTAACGAATGGCTGAGGAACGAATACGACGGACATTTTTACATGCACGATGCTGCAAGTACAACATATGTCCCGTATTGTTTTGCTTATGATATTGAAAGACTTGTAAATGAAGGACTATATTTTATTGAAAACTTTAACGCTCAGCCGCCCAAACATCTTGAAACCTACACTGATTTTGTAGGCGAATTTGTTAGTTGGACATCAAACAGATCAAGTGGGGCGTGTGGACTGCCTTCGTTTCTCGTATATTCTTATTACTTCTGGAAAAAAGATTGTGATGAGGGATATTATATAAAAAACCCAGAATACTACAGAGACCAAGAATTTCAAAGAATTATATATAAATTGAATCAGCCGTATTTAAGAGTAAATCAGTCAGCATTTACGAATTTTTCTATTTTCGACAAAGAATATTTGGTTGCGCTATTTGGCGGAAAAGAATATCCGGATGGAACATATGTAATTGACTACATAGATGAAATCATAGAATACCAGAAGGCATTCATGGAAATCGTAAGCAAAGTTCGCTCGGATAACATGATGACATTTCCTGTTTTAACTTACGCCCTTTTGAGACAAAACGGAAAGTTTGCAGATGAAGATTTTGCAAAATGGTGCTGTAATCATAATATGAAATGGGCGGATAGTAACTTCTTTATAAGCGAAGATGTAACAAGTTTGAGCAATTGCTGTCGTCTCGTATCTGATGTTGACAAGTTGGGTTATTTTAATTCGATTGGTGGATCAGCACTTGAAGTAGGAAGCGTAAAGGTAAATACAATTAACCTTGCAAGAATCGCTTACGAAACCAAGACAAAAGAAGAATATATTAATACGCTTAAAGAAAAAGTTTTTCTTGACCTTAAAGCACTTGATGTAGTAAGAAGTATAATTCAGAGAAACATTGAAAAAGGATTATTACCTAACTATACTCAAAAAATCATGAACATGTCATCGCAGTATAATTCAATAGGAATAATTGGCATATATGAAACCTTACAAAAGTTTAATCTGACTTATAAAGATAAATTCGGATATACCTTTTACAATGACGAGGGAATCGAATTCGCAAAGGAGATCCTGAAAACAATAAATGAAGTTAAAAATGAGTTTACTTCTGATAAGAACTATCAAGCCAATATTGAACAGATTCCCGGTGAACGTGCTGCATCAATTCTTATGCAGAAAGATAAATTTTTCTTCCCCAATCAGGCATATGAACTTCCCTTGTACGGTAATCAATGGATTCCTCTCGGAGTAAAAACAACAATCAATGAAAAGGTCAAACTAAGCGCAATTCTTGACAAGGCGTGTAACGGTGGCTCAATAGCACATATAAATATTGATGCTCCATTTAACAATTTTGATACGGCGTGGGACTTATTGAATAAAATTGCGGATGCAGGTGTTGTATACTTTGCTTTTTGTACGAGAATAAGTGCTTGCGCAAATAATCATGGGTTCTACGGGGAGACTTGCCCCAAATGCGGCGGTAAAAAGGTGACAACATATCAGAGGATTGTCGGATTTTTAACCCCTGAAAAGACCTATTCAAAAGAACGAAAAGCTGAATTTGCTATGAGAGACTGGATGGACTTGATGGGTAAGTGTGATTTAGAATGATTATCAAGCAAATAATCGACGAGGATTTTGTAAATTACAAAAAGCCGTCAATGTTCATAGCATTTCCGAGTTGTACATGGAAGTGTGAAAAAGAATGCGGAAAGCGAGTGTGTCAAAACAGCACACTCGCTACTGCACCCAATATAGAGGTTTCAGCAGGTGAAATTGCTAATAGATATATCAACAATTCATTAACAAAAGCTGTCGTCATAGGAGGACTTGAAGCCTTTGATAATTATCCTGAATTAATCGAATTAATACATGCCGTTCGTACCAAATGCACCGACGACATAGTAATTTACACAGGATATAATCGAACAGAGATAGAGCAGAAGCTTGAAAACATTAAAAAATTTGAAAACATTATCATAAAATTCGGTCGCTACATTCCAGATCAGAACCCTCATTACGATGATATACTTGGAGTAGCGCTTGCAAGTGATAATCAATATGCAGAAAGGATAAGTTGATATGATTAAATTAAATCCTGATAAAGAACTGGTTTTGGAAATAAGGATGGCGTTAAAAGCCAATGATAATTATTGTCCTTGTCGAATCGAACATACAGAGGATACTAAATGTATGTGTAGGGAATTTAGAGAACAAAAAAGCGGAGAGTGCCATTGTGGATTGTATATTAAAATAGAAGATTGATAGATGCAAAATAAGCGGATGTAGCAAAATTAAAACAGATTTGAGCGCAGGATTATTGATCTAAAAAAGACATTTTCACAAGGACAGGTTGTACTTTACAATCCTAATAATTCCTGTTATCTTTATTATGCTTTTTGTTGTGATTTTCGTAAAGCATATAAGAAATATAATTATTGCTACAAGAGCAATAACCTGAACAGGGCCGTTACACTGCATTGCAATGTTCAAGGCATCTGACATCCAATATCCTCTCTTTCTGTATATACTTACAAAAATGAAATTTATGTGGAAGCGATTGATGTCGTATTTTCGTAGAATATACAAACCAGATTATATCAGAACGTGGGTATTAATGTTAATGTCTTGAACAATATCATAAAAATTCACGAAAAATTCACCTTAAAACAGAGAATAAATACTTGAGAGAGATAATTACATAAGAAAAGAGAGGTGATGGCTTGGAAAGACTACGACTAATTGAAGGCAGTGCCTTCATACAAAATTAAGGAGGAGTTTTGAAGAGACATAAGAAACGTAATATAGGAATTATATTAGCAGTAATTTTATTGACACCTTTAACGTCAGCATACAGTGCACCATTAATTTCAAACAATAACAACAGTGTATCTGTATGGCAGGGGTTACCGAGCTTTGAAAGAATGAACACACTGGTGGAAAGCATAAAGCTTCCCGAACCTGCTCCGGTGGAAGAAGTCATTCCCGAAAAGCCAATTGGCGTTAAAATTACAGACACAGCAATGGAATTTTTAGGAGTTCCATACGTTTGGGGTGGAACAACCCCTCAAGGTTTTGACTGTTCTGGACTTGCACAGTATGTGTATAAAATGAATGAAATTGTCATTTCAAGAACAACGTATACGCAAGTAAATGAAGGAGTGGCGGTTACAAAAGAACAGTTACAACCGGGAGATTTGGTGTTTTTTGGAAACAAATCATCTCCACATCACGTCGGTATCTACATAGGTGATAATAAAATGATACACGCTCCGCAAACAGGAGATGTTGTAAAAATAAGCAATATATCCGATAGAAGGGATTATGCGACTGCAAGACGAATAACGGAGTGAAAGGATAGAACAAATGAAGATTATTGATTTTACATTGCTGATTGCGACAATTATTTTACTTGCCATATTAATTATGGATTTAGTTAAAAGATTAAAGGAAGAAATTCCTTACACCGAAAGAGTTAAAATTAATAAATGTCGTGATAACGCAATATTGCCTTCCCGCAAACATCAGCACGATGCAGGTTATGATTTATACGCTTGCTTGGACGAAGATGTTATTGTTCCGGCGGGCGAGACTGTAAAAATACCTACAGGTATAAGAATAGCTTTGCCGAACGATTGTTTTGGTGCTATCTATGCTCGTAGCGGATTAGCTACTAAGTATGGTATAAGGCCCGCAAACGCTGTAGGTGTGTGCGACGCCCCGTACCGAGATGAGTACATAGTAGCGCTGCACAATGATAGCAATGAAAATTATACCGTAAAGCACGGTGATAGAATAGCACAGCTTATCATCGCACCGTATGTTTCAGTTAATTTCAAAGAAGTAGATGCTTTAGACGAAACTGAACGCGGTATGGGTGGCTTCGGAAGCACAGGAAGATAATAAGGCGTAAAGTGTCGGGCATTAATTTGCTCGGCACCTTTGTGCTATAAAAATTTTGGATTATAAAAGGAGAGAATTATGATAAAACAAATGAAGTTGAGTAATTTCTGCAAAGAATATGATATGAGCAGAACAACAGTATTGGATTTAATTTATTATCAGCATCTGCCCGGATATAAAATAGGAGGACGATGGTATATAGATATGAAGAAGTTTATGGATTGGAGGGAACTCCAGAATGCATAAAAATATTGACATTGATATGTACGGGTGTTATAATATCGGTAGATATAGATTGCTGCCTGTTATATGGAAGGGAGTAATTTAAATGCCAAAGATACCATATAACAAGAGAGCAGACGGAAGATATTATAAACAGATAATTATAGGAAAGGATGAGAATGGAAAGAACAAAGTAAAAACATTATATGACAGAGACTGGAAAAAACTTGATAAGAAAGTTCGAGAATTTCAAACAGGATTAACTCAAGGAGTATATGTAAAGGAAAATATAACTTTTGGTGAATGTGCGAAACTATGGATGGATAGCAAAACAAATATTACTGATGGTACTAAAAGAAACTATTGGTCATATGTAAATCATTTTACATCATTATACAATATGAAAATGAAAAATATAAAGCTGTTACATCTTCAAGCAATTATCAACGATGTAGAAAAACAGGGTAAGGTCTCCTTGGGGAAAACAATAAAAAATACCTTTTTACATCAGTTATATACTTTCGCTATCAATAATAATTTTGCTGATGTAGATTTGAGCAGTAAGCTTGTTACGAAAAGGTATACAAGTAATAAAAGACGTGCATTGTATGATTGGGAAAAGGAAGGGATTTTAAAATTTTTAAATGCGTCCCACAGCTCTCCTAAAATGCTAAAATATAAAGCAATGATTGCTGTCCTGTATTATACTGGCATACGAGCAGGGGAAATGTTAAGCTTAAACTTAAAAAGGGATATTTCAATAGAAAACAATATAATAAGCATTAATCATACAATAATAAGTAATAGAGAATATAAAAATATAGAAAAGCAAGGAACTAAAACGCAAGGAGTTAATGAGAATAGAATTATTCCAATACCACCTATGTTAAAAAAAATACTAATGGAATATATAGAGACTTGTAATATTACTGATTATCTTTTTCTAACACGTTACAAAACTTTTTTAACAAGCACAGCTCTTATGCAAAGATGGAATTTTATTCGTAAAACTGTTAGTAAATATATACCAAATTGCCCGCAATTAGAGTTTACACCACATTATTTTAGGCACAACTATGCTACGGAATTAATTTATGCAAACGTTCCAATTAAAACAGTGCAATATCTTATGGGGCATAAAAATATTCAAATGACAATGGATATTTATGCAGATGTAAGAAAAGACGACGAAAAAGTTAACGAGCTGATTAAAAGTGTCTGGGATTAAAAATATGTCAAAAGTATGTCAGTGAGAGAAATTTATAAAATATAATATTATAAAAGTCTTGATTTTATGCGGTTTTTAAGCATCTCAAAAAAAATATAATATATTTATGTTTATATTATACTATAAAACTTATGTTAATGCAATAGTAAATTTTATGCTTTTTTTCTGCGCAGCATAGAGCCGGGGCAGGCAGGCTGCGGAAGCTTTATATAAAGCGTCTGTGCGGCGTGCGGTGCGGACTGCATGGCGTTGCCGTCCGTGTCGGAAATTGCGTCTACGGTCATTTCAAAAAACGGCTGCATGGGGCGCATAACCTCTATCTTTTCGCCGACGCTGAATTTGTTGCGCTGCGATATTGTCGCAATTCCCGTCGACTCGTCGTAATCCTCCACCATGGCAATGAGGTCATAGTCGCGTATATATGAACTGTCCGTGTAAACCTGTGACGATGCGTCGGGCTTTTGGAAGTAAAATCCCATGGTGTACGGACGGTGGCTCACTTTGCAAAGCTCGTCAAATTCAGCCTCGTTAAAGACGTAATTTTCGGGGTCGGCAAAATATCTGTCTATTTCACGCCTGTATGCGCCGATAACCGTTGCGACATAGTACGGGGTTTTAACACGTCCCTCAATCTTAAAGCTTGATATTCCGCTTTTCACAAGCTCGGGAATGTGGCGTATCGTACACAAGTCCTTGGAATTGAAGATAAATGTGCCGCGCTCGTTTTCAAAAACGTCCATATACTGTCCCGGGCGCTTTTCCTCGACAAGCGAGTAATTCCAGCGGCACGGGTGCGAGCAGGCGCCCATATTGGCGTCGCGGTTTGTCAGATAGTTTGATAAAAGACACCGTCCCGAATAGGAAATACACATTGCGCCGTGAACAAATGCTTCGAGTTCCAGTTCTTTTGGCGCTTTCTCACGGATTTCACGTATCTCGTCAAACGACATTTCACGTGCAAGAACAACACGCTTTGCGCCGAGCTTGTGCCACATTGCCGCCGAACGCCAGTTTACGTTATTAGCCTGTGTGCTGATATGAACGGGCAGTTCGGGAGCGGCTGTGCGGATAATATCAAACATTCCGAGGTCGCTTATAAGTACAGCGTCAAAGCCCATGGGTCGTATTTCGTTTACAAAATCCTCAAATTCCGCAATGTCCTTGTTGTGGGGGATTATATTTGCCGTAAGATACACCTTTTTACCTCTGTCGTGGGCAAATTTTATGCCCTCGAGCATATCCTCATGCGAAAAGTTTTCAGCGGCGGTACGGAGGCTGAACGCCTCACCGCCGATGTATACGGCGTCGGCGCCGTACATAATTGCGGTTTTGAGTTTTTCAAGGCTGCCGCCGGGGGCGAGCAGTTCGGGTTTGTTCATAAATAAAAATCCTCCTGATTGTTAAATTCCTGTTCGGATACGGTTTTTACGCTCATTGTAACGCCGTCGCCGAGGGGCAGAAGCACCGATTTTAACTGAGGGTGCTTCATAAGCGTATCTATATATTCACGCAGTCGGTTTACTATCGTGATTTTTCTGCGTATTACGTGTTCATCGTCTGCCGTCATTCCTTTGTAGAGCACGTTGTCCGATATGAATATACCGCCCTTTTTCAAAAGCCGCACGCTGTCGTCAAGCATATAAATGTAATGCGCCTTGGGACCGTCAAGAAATATCATATCAAACGATTCGTCATCATCAATATAGGAAAGATAGTCCTTTGCGTCGGCTTCTATAACCGTTATTCTGTCGGACAAACCTGCCGACTTTATGTTTTCTCTTGCAACACGCACCATTTCGGGATCGTATTCGAGAGTTACTATTTCGGCATCGGTGCATTTCGCCATAAGAATGGCGGAATACCCGATTGCACAGCCTATTTCAAGTATTTTCTTCGGTGCTTTTGCGGCGCATATAAACCGCAGTAACTGCGCCGATTCCGGCTCGATTATCGGCACTGCGTTGCTTTTTGCATATTCTTCAAGCGTGTGCAGAAAATCATCGGTGTGCTGTGCCGTGTGCCTAAGATAATCCGTTATATACGGCGGCACAATAGCGTTTTTATCGTATTCAATCATTATTCTTTTGAGCCTCCATGTGTTCCTCGTATGTTTTTGAGAAAATATGCTCGCCGTTTTTGCCGAGAACAAAATAATATGCGTCCGTCTTTTCGGGGTACAGAGCCGCCTCGATGCACGCCTGCTCCGGGTTGCAGATAGGACCTATCGGGAAACCGGGGTGGATATACGTGTTGTAGGGCGAGTCTATTTTCGTGTCCTCAACGGAAAGTACGCTTTTGGGCGTGCCTAAGATGTACTGCACCGTTGCGCAGGACTGGAAATTCATTCCGGCACGCAGACGGTTGTAGAATACGCCTGCAACCTTTGCACGTTCGTTGGGGTCGCCCGTTTCACGCTGAATAATTGAAGCCATGGTAACGGCTTCGTCAATTGTAAGGTTAAGCGCATCGGCGCGGTCGTAATACTCGGCTTTGAACTGCGAGTCAAATTCCTTAAGCATCATATTAACTATATCGTGTGCGCTCATACCTTCCTCTATGTAGTAGGTAGAGGGGTACAGATAACCCTCAATGCGGTTTTCACGCTCGGGAATATCCTTTAAGAATTTGTAGTCGTAGTCATCGGGATTAAGCGCATTGTCAAAATCCTCTGCGGTTACGATACCCTCGCTTACGAGCTTTTCCTTTATCTGCTTAACGGTGTATCCTTCGGGAACGGTTATTTTCTTTTCGTCACGTCCGCCGGATACCATAAGATTTAAAATATCGTCATAGCTCATTCCGTTTTTAACAACGGCGTCGCCGGGGAGAAAACGTCCGTCATATCCGCCCGTGCGTGATTTCAGCCGGAATATCAACGGATGTTTTATAGCGCCGCTTTTTTTAAGCTTTGCCGCAACGGCGGCAGAGCCGTCACCCGAAGCAACCGTAACCGAAATACTTTCTTTAAGATTTACGCCGTTTATCTCGCTTACGGTAAGTCCCGAATATATTGCTCCCGCAATTACAATGACGGCAATTATAAGAAGAATTGTGCCGCCTTTTTTTCTTTTTTTAGCCATTTTTTATCACCTCAAATATGGTATAACATACATATTGTATACCAAAATCGATAAAACGTCAAGTCCGCACGCAATTTTGCGCAGTAAAAGGGCAGAACAGCCGAGGAATTTCGGCTGTTCTGCCATCGCTTGAATTTTATAAGTTTATTGATTTTTTATCGCAAACGGGTATCATTGATGAAAAGTTTTTAAATGCAAATGCACGTACCTGATCGCAGCCGTTTGTATTAAGACCTGCTTCTTCAAAGGTGGAAGAAGTTTTTTTACGGAGGTCTATGATTTTTACATTCACAAGCACCGATCCTTTATAGCTTGCTATAATCAACATTCCCTCATTGCAATTGCTTATCTGAACACTTGATGCCGTAAGCGTGATTTCGGGTATCTTTTCCCAAACCGCATACAGTGTTGCGTCGACAGAGGTGTTCAATGTAGTTATTATGTCCTTTCCGTTTTTGGACCAGCCGAGGAAGTTATATCCCTCACGTGTCGAAGCGCTTGTATAATCGGAAACGTTTATATCCATCCCCGCAGGCAGTCCGACGCTTACAGCCGATCCCGTGCCGCCGTTCGGGTCAAAGGTGATAAATGCCTCCTCGCAGAGCATAATTTCATCAACCTCGTAGTAATACGGATTGTCGGCGCTCGGTGATTTTTGCTCGAACGGGTCAATTCGTACCTGCTTTATTGTACCGTTCCAGTTTTTGTTCGACGACAAATCCATAATGTAGGTCTTGAAATCGCTTGACGAGGGGAGTAAGGTTGTTGTTACTTTATTATCTTCGCCCCAGCCGCTCTGATCGCTCTTTAAGAAAAACGTTTCAAATGATTTTGTCCCCGTCTGGCCGTTCGGTACATTGTGGCGCAGCTTTGCAACAAGGTACTTGTAATCCGATGCCGGAACGTTTATATCACCGCTCAGGAATATCGCATCGCCTGTGGTGGTTTTGTATGTGACTTTTGCAATGCCGCTGTTGACAGTCAGAGTGCCGTTCCATACCTGCCAGCCCTGCTTTGTGTTGTCGTCAAAATCCCATATGAGCGATTTTCTCTCTTTTTCCTTGTAGTTTGCGTAAATCACGGTGTCCTCTGTAAGATCCAGAGAGGTGATGTAGTCCGTGCTTCCGGGTTCAGTTGAATATCCGAGGAAATCGTCATCAACCGCAAATGCGGTAAGGTCTACGTGCGACCCCGGTATATAGCTGTAAACGGTTCCGGTATCGGCAGGATTTGCTTTTACCGTGAGCTTTAAGTTTCTGTGCTTTAATCTTATATAGTCGACTCTAAGGTCCGCATAAACATTTCCGACTATGTCAAGGTAAATATTTTTGATATTTCCCGTCCACGCGTCCCAGTCGCCGAGACTGAATTTTATCTCGTGCAGAGTTTTACCGTCTGCCATATCCGTTGTAACGGCTTTGTCAGCGTCTCTTTTTCTTACCGGATTTACGTAAGAGGGTTTATCCTCGGTGCAGATGAACAGGTTAGGCATGGAATTTTTGCTGACTTCATCTGCTATAAACCCTACAATAAGACTGTCGTAATCGCTTGCTTTGAGGTACTGACCCTTTGTTACGCTCAAAGCGTTATCCTTAAACCGATACCAGGCTCTCGGGTCGTATGTATCGCCGTTCAATAATTTTGAAGTGTATCGCATATAACCCGGTTCGTGCTTTAATATTACATTTTCCTCCCACCAGTCCTCAAGACTGTCGTTAAAATCAAAGAAAATGTCATAACCCTCACGGTTTCTTTCTTCTCTTAAGTTCACCACGGCGGAAATATCCTGCATCGGAGCGATATATACGGTGCTGCCTTTGCTTTTTATGGAGGACATATCCAAAAATTCTTTGGTAAACGGAACCTCTGTCACTTCGATTTTAAGGAATGTTCCTTTGTCATATTCGCCTGTGAACGGGAGCGTGTGTTCCTCGCCGTTTATTTTGATTTTTATTCCGTCCTCGCCGGTAATATTCAGTGTTTTCTTATTACTGTTACCGTCGTCCGTACCGCTGTAGGCAAATACCGCAGTCAGCGAGTTGTCGCCCGAAAAAGCGGTTTCGTTGGGATAAACGTTGTTTTTGTCATCTTCAAAATGGCTGAACGTGTATCCGTCCTCGTTGCATACCGCTTTAATTGTGATAGGTTCGGTTGAAATATCGGTAACCGTGTCCGTTGTGTATTCCTGCCATTCAACGGTAAAGGTTGCCGCAACATCTATGTTCTTTGAGAGATTAACAGATGTAACTGCATTATTTTCTGCGTTGTAGGCTGTTGTAAACGAGTATGAGCCGCTCTCAAGGCTGAAAACGGCACAGCTGTTTTCATATTTTATAAACGTTACGCCCTCCGCATTTGCCGCAGGGTTTCCGCTTTCGTAAACAGCGGCGTTTTCATCACAGGGGAGGTAGAGCGTTGCAGTTGTGTTGGCAGGAACTGAAGCGCTGTAAGCAAGCGAATTTGTTTCTCTGTCAAGCGCCCATTTGCTCTCTATATTACCCCTTATCGACTTGTACGAGCCTTCCGCGCTTGTGAATGTGCCGCCCGGCTCGGGTTTTAATATAAAGCGCTTGAAAGAATTGCTTGTTTCATCATCTCTTTCAATACCCAAAACATCGCTGAAAAGCCACTCGGAAACCGCGCCGTACGAGAAGTGATTGTGCGATTCCGCATTTGCGGAGCATGAGCCGTCCTCGTAAAATCTCATTGCATTCCAGCTTTCCCATATGGTTGTCGCACCGTGGCTTACGCTGTAGAGCCAGGACGGACGGCTTGTCTGTTCAAGAAGCTTATATGCAACGTCCGTATAACCCGTGTCGGAAAGAATGGGGTTTAAGTAGCTTAAGCCTAAAAATCCCGTTGTCAGGTGGTAATCACGGGACTTAATATCCTTTGCGAGATTTTTAGCCGCTCCGGGGATTTCGTCCTCGTTGAAAAGTCCGAACTTTATTCCGAGCAGATATGATGTCTGCGTTCCGCACTTGGTGGTACAGCCGTCGTCTTCAAGGAAGTTTTCACGCCATGCGGTTCGGTAATTGTTGTAAATATCGGCGTATCTTGCGGCGTCCTCCGTTTTTCCCAATACCTCGGCAATCTCGGCGAGAATTGAGGCGGTGTATGCGCAAAAAGCAGTATCCGTTACCGCTATCGGAGTTTTTTCAATGCTCATCCAGTCGCCCGTCCAGCTTTGGTCACGGACATAATCCGTACTTGTCGATACAAGATAATTCATCCAGTTGCAGATTATTTCATAGTTTTCTTCTAAAATTCGGGTATTCCCGTATTGCTTGTATATCTGATATGGGATGATCGCAATTGCGTCGCCCCAGCCGTTGGTTGCGCCTTTTCTGTCGCCCGAACCCCACCAGCCGTTGCCGACGGACGCAGGCGAGACATCGGCAATTATAGTGTTGTTGTAGGAGGTGTCACGCATATCCATACAATATTTTTGGTAGAATGCATTGACGTCCATCATATACGAGCCTGTTTTTGCAAATATCTGAGCGTCGCCCGTCCAGCCGAAACGCTCGCCTCTTTGCGGACAGTCGGTAGGTACGCTTAAAAAGTTATCGCGTGCGCTCCAGAGCGAGTTTAAATAAAGCCTGTTTACAAGTTCGTTTGAGGACGTAAATGTGCTTGTCTGCTCAAGGTCGCTCATAATAAGCAGCGCTTTTACGTTTTCAAGCGGTATAGGCTCGTTAAGACCCGTTATTTCAAGATACCGAAAACCGTGATATGTAAAGAACGGCTCAAAGGTTTCGCCGTCTGCGTCGCCGCGGAACACGTAAGTATCCGTTGCGTCGGCTCTCGGGAGATTACCCGTGTATATTGTTCCGGGTACGCCCGTGGCGTTTGCCATATTTTCAAGGTTTAAAATTTCGGCATGGCGCAGCTTTACCGTTGTGCCTGCCGGTGCGGCGGCAGTAATCCGTGCAACGCCGGCAATGTTCTGCCCGAAATCGTATACATAAACGCCGTCTTCCGGCTCGGTAACCGAAACTGCGTCAAGAGTTATTGTGTTCTTTATTAAAGGGATATTCTGTGCAATGACATTGGGCGTCTGACCGTTTGAAACGATTTTATTCGGAGCGGAAACCGTAACGCTTTCCCAGTTGCTGTCGTCATAATTCGGTTCATTCCAGCCGCTCATGGCTTCTTCAACTTGACCGTTAAACTTAAATCCGTTAAAAATATCATCGTCCGAAATCGGACCGTTTCTGTAGAATTTCCATGCATTGTCGGTAACGACAACGTCGCTTGTTCCGTCCGAATATTCAATTAAAAGCTTTGAATATATGTGAAGTCTGCTGCCGAAATTTCTTAACGCCCTGTTCCACCAGCCATGCCCCAGATATACGCCGATTGCGTTTTTGCCTTTGTCGTTTAAGAGGTTTGTGACGTCATAGGTCTGATACATAATGTGGTCGTCATATGCCGTCATTCCGGGGTTTAAGTAGCTGTCGGTTACTTTCTTGCCGTTGATAAACGCTCTGTAAATTCCGGCGGAGGTGATATAAAGCCGTGCGTTGGATATGGTTTTATTTTCGTTTGCGGAAAATTCACGTCTGAACATAGGCGACGACTCGGTTACCGTATCTCCGTATCTGAGAACAACGCCCAAACCGTTGGTTCCGCTAAGGTCTAACGCTCCGTCGGTTATCGTTAAATCTTTTTCAAATCCGTCAACGGAGGTTCCCGAAAAATCCTCCGAATAAATGATATTTTTGTTGCTGTCTTTAATAACAATATTATCAAACATCATTTTTTCATCGCCGGGTTTTCTGAAACCTATGTAACCAAGCTCAAACGGATCTTTTTTCATTGTTGTTGCAAGCTTGCCGTCAAAATATGTTTTAATTGTTCCCTCGGTAACTTCGATCGTCATATGCGCATAGTCGTCAACGCCCCATGTTGTATCGGACGTTATCGGGTGCCAGGCAAGGTATCCGTTAAAACTGCCGTTTACGCATGGCTGGGGAAGAAACAATATATTGTTTTTATCGTCTTTGGCTGAAATCTGCCACATATAAAAGTCTCCCGAACCCTTTGCTCCGAAAAGGAATGAGGCGGTTTTTGCGACAATTTTAAAATCAAGGTCAATCGTGAAGGTCGTGTCGGAAAAATATCCCGACCGCTTTGCGTCCGTTTTGGTTATCCATTGTGCGTCAGACCAGCCGGAATTCATAAGCCCCGTTTCAAAATATGCAATATCGGAAACAGCGGATTTTCCGTCTTTGTCTTTAACCTCCGCACGCCAGAAATATCTTGTTGACGCCGACAAAGCAGAACCCTCATACGAAATGTTTGCGGTTTCGTCGGAAGATATTTCGCCGCTGTCCCACACGTATGTACCGTTTAAAAGGTTGTCCTCCGAGGCCGCAACGGTAATTCGGTATGAGGTCTGTTTCTGTCCTCTTACGGAGTTGTCCGCAAGGGTATAAGAGAACAGCGGTTTTTCGCTGTCAATCCCGATAGGATTGATTAACCCGTCCGTTTTCATATCCGCTATCCTCATCGTTGATGTCTGCGCAATACCGCTTTCGTTTGCGGCATATCCCAAAACGGGCGTTGCCGATGCAAATATTGCGGCAGTCATTAAGACCGCTAAGGCTTTGGATAAAATCTTCTTCAATGCCATAAATATAAATCCTCCTGTTATTATTCTTATTTCAATTATAACGCATAATACAAAAATTGCTATGTGCAATATTATGCTTTAATATGTCTGATTTTAAGATGTTTTGTTTATAATAACTAAAAAATGTGCTTTTAAGGTGTGGTTTGCAAATTTATTAAGTATACATACGACAAATTTTAATAAATCGGTTGAAAAAAGCGAAAAAATATTATATAATAACTGTATGTGTAAGTTTTGCACACGTATTAAGGAAGGACTGATGTTTTTATGGATTTTAAGAAAATATATGAAAGATGGCTCAATTCGCCGGCGGTGGACGAGGAAACAAAGGCGGAGCTTAAATCGATTTCTGATAACGAAAAAGAAATAGAAGAACGCTTTTACCGTGAGCTGGAGTTTGGTACTGCAGGTATGCGCGGAATACTCGGCGCAGGCACAAACCGAATGAACGTATACAATGTGCGCCGTGCAAGTATGGGCGTGGCAAAGTACGTAAATGATGAGGGTGCGGACGCCGCACGTGCAGGCGTGCTTATAGGATATGACACACGCCATTGTTCAAGACTGTTCGCAGAGGAAACGGCTAAGGTTCTTGCTGCAAACGGCGTAAAGGCGTATTTGTTTCCGATAGTACATTCAGTGCCGGAGGTGTCGTTCGGAATAAGAGAGCTGAAAACGGCAGCAGGTGTTATGATAACCGCAAGCCACAACCCGAAGGAATATAACGGATATAAGGTGTACGGTCCCGACGGCGGTCAGCTGCCGCCGGAGGCTGCCGATATTGTTATAAAAGCAATAGACAGCTATGATATATTTGATGACGTTAAATACATTTCGCTTGACGAGGCAAAGGAAAAGGGACTTCTCGTAATTCCCGATAAAGCGCTTGACGAAAAGTTTATTGACACGGTTATAGAACAGCAGTTAAACCCCGAGGCGGTAAAGGAAGTTGCCGATACGTTTAAGCTTATATATACTCCGTTCCACGGAACAGGCTCACGTCCCGTACAGGCGGTTTTGAAAAAGATAGGCTTTAAAAATCTGCTTGTGGTAAAGGAACAGGATACGGAGGACGGAGATTTCCCAACCGTTAAATCGCCCAACCCCGAAAACAAAGAGGGATTTACCATAGCAATCGAAATGGCAAAAGCCAATGACGTTGACGTAATAATCGGAACAGACCCCGACTGCGACCGTGTCGGAATAGTGGTACGTGATGCGGAGGGTGTGTACAGAACTCTTACGGGCAATCAGACGGGCGCACTGCTTGTTGATTATATTTTAAGATCGAGAAAAGAAAAGGGAACGCTTCCCGAAAACGGCGTGGTTATAAAGACCATTGTTACAACGGAGCTTGCAGCGGCAATCGCAAAAAGCTACGGTATCGAGGTAATGAACGTTCTTACCGGCTTTAAGTATATCGGCGAGAAAATGACCGAGTTTGCAAAAACGGGCAGTCATATGTATCTTATCGGTTTTGAGGAAAGCTACGGCTATCTTGTCGGCACGCACGCACGTGACAAGGACGGCGTTGTTGCGTCAATGCTGATAGCGGAAATGGCGGCATATTACAAGACTAAGGGAAAGTCGCTGTATGAGGCATTGCAGGATATTTACAAGAAATACGGATATTATGTTGAAAAGACGGTATCATTCACGATGCCGGGTAAGGACGGCATGGAAAAGATGGCGTCAATCCTTTCGGGATTGAGAACAAATCCGCCCAAGCGCATAAACGGACTTGACGTAACGCTTTACACCGATTATGAAACGCAGAAGATAACGGATAAAGACGGAAACGAGAGCGAGCTTTCGGGATTGCCGAAGTCGAACGTATTAAAATACAATCTTGCGGACGATAAATCGTATTTTATCGTAAGACCGTCGGGTACGGAGCCGAAAATAAAGGTTTATCTCGGAACGTCAGCCGATAATTTTGAAAAAGCAGAGAGCACAATAGAAAATATGCTTTCGGACGTAAAGGATAATATGGGTATAGAATAAAAACCGCCGTGAGCCGCTTTTGCGGCTCACGGATATTTTTAACGGAGGTATAATGTGAACAAAAGAGTAGAAAAGCTTTTAAAAAGCACATACGGGGCGCTCGGATTTTCGCTGTTCGGCGGAGCGGCATATTTTATGCTTGCACTGACGTTTGTAATGAATACCACAAAGCACAGCGGATTGTTTTTGCTGTTCGTGTTTCCGGCGGTTATATGCGGAGCGGCGCTGGTATTGTTAAAGCTTATTAAGCAAAATAATGAAAATGAAAACACACGCGCAAATGCAATAATATTCTATCTGCATATATTGCTTTTTGTGATAAGCGTGATTTTTGCGGTGTCGGTGTTTGTATGACGGTACTGCACAATATACCGCCGCTGTATGATGAAAATTCAAAAATACTTATTCTCGGCAGTTTCCCGTCGGTAAAATCACGTGAGGCGCAGTTTTTCTACGGTCACCCGCAAAACCGTTTCTGGCGTGTTCTGAGTGCGCTTACGGGCGAGGAATGTCCTGTTGTGACGGAGGATAAGAAAGCGTTTTTAAAAAGAAACGGGATAGCCATGTGGGACGTTATAAAAAGCTGTGACATAACAGGTTCGAGCGACAGCTCAATAAAAAACGCCGTTCCGAACGATTTTTCCGAAATATTTGAAACAGCGGATATAAAAAAGGTGTTCTGCAACGGAGCAACGTCATATAAGCTGTATAAAAGATATATGGAAAAGGAAACAGGGAGGACGGCAGAGTTATTGCCATCAACAAGCCCTGCCAATGCGGCGTATAAGATAGACGATTTAATCAGGGAATGGAAAAAGATAATGCAAATATAACACACTTACGGCGTTGAAAAAATGAGGGGTCGATGCCTTCATCGATCCGCAGATGTTGCACATAATATGTTTGCAATTACAGGGGCTTGCTCCTGCCGTTATTGCATAGCACAAAAGGCTGTAACAAAATGATTTTGTTACAGCCTTTTTATATACTCAATTATCTTATGATTTTCCGAGAAAAAGTACGGATTTGCGTCAAAATATACGTGCGATATATCATCATATCTTACGGTTTTGTGATTTTCTATTTTATTTTTACAATCCCATGTTGTGTCAAATATAACCCAGCGACCGTCGACATATGCCTCGTTCCAGGCGTGGTTTTGCTCGGTTGTGGCGGCTGATTCGTCTGTCCATTGCGTATCACTGCCAACACCCAACGCATATCCCGCAACAACGTTGCAGGGAATGTTTACGCTTCTGCAAAGCGATGCCGAAAGCGTGGCAAATCCCAGGCATACCGCACGGCGTGTGTCGAGAACCTCAACGGCGGAATATGGGGGAGGCGTTGCGGAATTTACGCTGTCCTCATCATAGTAAATGTTTTCGCATATCCAGTCGTGTACAGCTGTAAGCTTTTGATAATCGGTTGTACAGCCGGCGGTTATCTGCTCCGCAAGACGTTTAACAACGGCATTGTTTGCCTGTATGGAAACCGTGCTTTTAAGGGCTTCGCTTATTGATTTGTCCTTTTCGTAAAGCACTTTGTTTGAGTCGTATACGGGCGATTTTTCTACCTCCCAGCCGTCCTCTGTGTGCACTATATATAGGTAGTTATACACCCAGCTTGAAAATTCGCCGTATGCTTTTGTACCGGCATATACGTCTATTTTCAGCTTGTTTTTGTCGGTGTCGGGTATAGAAATCGTTTTGGAAAATTTGCTGTTATTGTTTACCGAAGCCGTTACCTGTGCAAGCTGATTATCCTCGGTATCGGAAATGTTTATGACAAGATGCTGTCTGTAATCTGAGGATATAATTCCGAAAAGGCGCAGTTTGTTGTTTTCAATAACAGCGCTTATGTTCTCATTTGGGAAAAAGGTAAGCATCGGACTGTCGGTTATATATGCGTTTACCGCAACATCGGACGGGTCAATCGGCAGTTCCTCGTTTTTTATCAGTGCGATAATTTCGGACGGGGAGGGAATATGCGAGGTTATGTCAGCCACATATTCCGAAACGTACGATATTCTCGATGTAACGGCAGGTGAATTTTCTTCAAGGGCGGGAAAATATTTGCCGATGTTTGAAAAAAAGTCGGTCTGTGCGTTTACGGTAAGCAGGAGAGCGCAGAAAAGCACGGGAATAAGAATTGTTCTTTTTTTCACGCTTTTGCACCTCCGACGGAATTTATTTATATACATTGTAGCATATTGCAAATAAAAATACAATATGAAAAGAATAACATTTTGTAATAAAAAAGCGCTGCGACCTAACTGAATAAGCCGCAACACCTTTATGTTGGAGGCGCCACCCGGATTTGAACCGGGGGATAAAGGTTTTGCAGACCTCTGCCTTACCACTTGGCTATGGCGCCGGGAATAAAAAAACGCAGAATGCGTTTGTTATATATTTATATAAATATTTGGGGGCAAATATGCCCCCGAAATATTTTTTTTGGAGCGGAAGACGAGATTCGAACTCGCGACGTTCACCTTGGCAAGGTGACGCTCTACCACTGAGCCACTCCCGCAAATGGTGCTTCCGGGTGGAATCGAACCACCGACACAGGGATTTTCAGTCCCTTGCTCTACCGACTGAGCTACAGAAGCATATGACTTTTGAAAAACAAAAGTCATTTGGCGATCCGGATGAGGCTCGAACTCACGACCTCTAGCGTGACAGGCTAGCGTTCTAACCAACTGAACTACCGGACCGTATAATCAGCAATAAGTGGTGGGAGTTACAGGGCTCGAACCTGTGACCCTCTGCTTGTAAGGCAGATGCTCTCCCAGCTGAGCTAAACTCCCGAATAGCTTATCGCTGACGACAAAAAGTATTATAGCAAAATTAAAGAGCTTTGTCAACACTTTTTTTGAAAAAAAATGAAAAAAATTCGGAATTTTTTTCAAACAGCGCATATTTATGCGGTTTTGACATCAGCTTTCCATAAAGCTTATCATTTTATCAATGGTATTCTGGCTCAGTCCGTGCTCCATAACGCAAGCTTCTTTTTCGGCATCCTGCGGATTTATGTGCAGAACGTTTAAAAGGAACGCTTTGACGTTTTCGTGACGGCTGTATACCTCTTTGCTGTAGGAAAGTCCCTCATCGGTAAGAGTAATGTCCTCATACGGTCTGTGCGAAACAAGTCCTGCCTGCTTTAAGGAATTTACCGCACGGTTTACGCTCGGCTTCGATATTCCGAGCTTTTTTGAAATGTCGGTGGTACGCACGGAAGTATTATGCAGCGACAGCACATATATCGTGTTTAAATATTCGGAGAGTGATTTTGAAACAACCATAATTATCGTCCTTTCTGAATTTTCAAAAACAAAAAAGGGCATAAAACACCAAAGTGTTTTATGCCCCCGTTGGCATATTTCTTATTATGTTAGCATTATATAACATTTTTCTTTAAATTGCAAGAGGTTTTTTAAAAATTTATTAAATAATAAAAAGGAATAGGACATCTTTTCTATATCATAATATTAGTATGAAAATACAGAAAGGGTGTCTTTTATATGAAAAAATATTTTTTATCAGCCAACACGGCAGAGGGGTATGTCAGCTTTTTTGACGAGGCAAAAAAGCAGCTGAGCCTTGTATACACACTTTCGGGACACGGCTGCAGGTCCTCCGATATAATAAAGAAAGCGGCATACGAGTATAATGCCGATGAGCTTATTTTAAACCCTGCCGATGTAAATTCGGCGTGCGGCTGTATATGGACGGATAAAAACACGGGCCTGTTCTGCGATGGGTCAGGCGCACCTCCCGATCTTACGGAGGAATACAAAGGTCTTTATAAGGCGTATGCGGAGGCTAAAAAAATACATGATGACTGGGAAAAAATATATATAAGCAATATGAACGTAAGCTTGCTCAATCAATACAGCGGAAATGTTATAACAAAGATACTCGGCAACAGCCGCAGGGATAAAGAGCCGATAAACAAAAACAGATTTTTCGGTGCGTCAACGCCCGACGGCTCGGTAAATTTCATTGATGAGCTTACGGAGGACATTGAAACGAGGTATTTTATAAAGGGACGTCCCGGAACGGGAAAATCGACATTTTTAAGGCGGCTCGGCTCGGAGGCACGGCAAAAAGGCTTTGATACGGAAACATATTATTGCAGTTTTGATCCGAAAAGCCTTGATATGATCGTTATACGGGAGCTGTCGCTTTGCGTGTTCGACTCCACCGCACCGCATGAAAAATTCCCCGAAAGCGATCGTGATGTAATACTTGATTTTTACAGCGAAGCGGGACTTACGGGCGTTGATGAGAAGTATGAAAAGGAACTTACAGAAATATCAACGGCGTATAATGACAAAGTAAAAGAGGGAAGGGAATATTTAAGCAGAGTATAAAAACAACCGCATTTCCGCCAAGGCAAAGACCGGGCGGAAATGCGGTTATTTTATTAATACTATCATATTTGATTGTTCCGCCAAAACAAATAAGTCGTATTTCATCTTTGTCTGCTCCTGTTATATAAAAGTGATTTCATTCAATACGTTTTTGAGCGGATAGGGAGTTTTTATCGTTCCCGGCAGTGCAGACTGCATTTCGGCTATCGTACATATAATTATAAGAAGCATATGTATGTCCGCTTTGCTTAAATCAAATTCCGTCAGGAATTTGCAGTACTTTTCTTCAAACTCCAGTAATCTTTTCTTGCAGTCGGCGTAGCGGTAACCCGTCTGGCGTATTGCCCTTGAAGTACAATACACCCATGAAAGACATTCGCACAATTTATCTGCGCAAGGCTCCGGGAGATGCCCTCTGTCATAGAACTGTATGCATGTATCTATTGTGCGTGACGGATAACGAATGGGCGAATGAGTATATTCGAGGATTACAAGGTAATAAAAAAAGCCTTTCATATACAGTATCGGCGCGGTACGTCTGTAGTCGATAAAACCGCTCCGTATAAGCCCGGTATCGCCGTCGGTGAAACCGTGCATGGTATTTATAAATTTTTCGTATTCGTCATATGTAAATCCGCTTGTCCGATACAGCAGAGAAAAAACGGAACAAAGCAGCATAGATGCTTTGTCGGGTTCTTTGAGCCAGGGAAGTGAGCTGAAAAATTTATCCGTTGTGTATTTTGAAATATTATCCGGGACACAATCGGAATGAGAAGCCAGAATATCCAGCGCCGACGCCGTGCGTGCCGCTTGAGAAGGCTCTTTTGCCGATGCACTTTGTAAAAGCTTTATGTACTTTGCCCGTGCCGAGTATGATTTCGGAAGTTTATCGAGTGTAAAAAGAATTTTTGACGCATCGCCGACCGACAATGCATCGGACATTTGCTTCTTTGCCGTGTGTTCAATCTCGGATATAAATCCGCATAAATCTATCATTATAACTCTCCGTTCATTTGAATTTTTGAAACGCCCAAGAAGTATAATACAATTCTATCACGTTACGTTGAAAAAATCAACTGTTTATTAAAAAACATTCAAAAAACTAATATTTATACATAACATATGAAAAAATCTGCATAAATATTCTGAAAAGACTTGAAAAATATAATTTTTGTGTTATAATAGATGAGTATTTATAAAACAAAGGAGATGGGGAAATGCCGGAAGGAATAGCAAAAATGCTCCAGGGCTTAAATTCCACGTTTGTTGTGGCAGGCAGATGGCATTGGTTTGTAAGCGGCTTGGGATATACGCTATTAATATCGCTGTTCAGCGTTATTCTGGGATTGATAATCGGTATTGTAATGGCATTCGGACGGCTTTCAAAGCATAAACTGCCTAGACTGCTTTCGGGAATTTATATTGACATTATCCGCGGAACGCCTACAATGGTTCAGCTTTTGATAATATATTTCGTAATCTTTGCGTCTGTGGCGATTCCGAGATGGGTAGTCGGAGTTATAGCATTCGGAATAAACAGCGGCGCATATATGGCAGAGATAGTGCGCGGCGGCATATTATCGATAAGCGCAGGTCAGACCGAGGCGGGATTATCGCTCGGAATGAACCACCGCCAGACTATGCGGTACATAATTATGCCGCAGGCAATCAAAAATATTCTTCCCGCAATGGGCAACGAGTTTATCGTGCTTATAAAGGAAACGGCGGTTATGGGTATGGTTGCCAACATAGACCTCGTCGGAGCGGCGAAGAAGGTACAGAGTCAGACATACGACTATTTGTGGCCTCTGCTTTCGGCGGCGGTTATATATTATGTGGTTATAAAGATTTTGAGTACGCTTTTAAACCGTGTTGAGGCTTCTATGCGGAAGTCCGATAAAAGATAGGAGGTATGCCGTATGATTAAAGTAACGGGATTAAAGAAAAGTTTCGGCGACCTTGAGGTTTTAAAAGGAATAGATCAGCATATAAAAAAAGGCGAAAAAGTGGCGGTAATCGGACCGTCGGGTTCGGGAAAGTCAACATTTTTGCGCTGTCTTAATATGCTTGAAACTCCCACAGAGGGCGAAATACTTATCGAGGGAGAGAGCATAACCGACAAAAAGGTTGATATAACACATATAAGAGAAAAAATGGGAATGGTGTTTCAGCAGTTTAATCTGTTTCCGCACCTTACCATTTTGGAGAATATCACACTTGCTCCGATGAAAGTCAAAAAAATGAAGCAGGCGGAGGCTGAAGAGCTTGCGAAAGAACTGCTTAAAAAAGTAGGACTTGAGGACAAGGCGGAGTCTTATCCGGCACAGCTTTCCGGCGGACAGCAGCAGCGTATTGCGATAGCGAGAGCACTGGCAATGAAGCCTGACATAATGCTGTTTGACGAGCCGACATCGGCTCTTGACCCCGAAATGGTCGGCGAGGTTTTGGCGGTAATGAAAGACCTTGCGGACGCAGGTATGACGATGGTTGTCGTAACTCACGAAATGGGTTTTGCCCGTGAGGTTGCGTCACGAGTATTGTTTATGGATGAGGGATACGTATGCGAGGAGGGAACTCCTGAGGAGGTATTCGATAATCCGAAAAATCCGAGAACACAAGCATTTTTAAGCAAAGTGTTAAAATAAATTATTTTTTTAGGAGGAACTTAATATGAAAAAGAGTATTTTAAAGGCAGCTGCACTTACGGTAGCGGCAGTTATGTCAATGGCGGCACTTGCGGGCTGCGGCACAAAGAAAGAAGAGGGCAGCACAGCAACAACATCGGAAAAGCTTATAATGGGTACAAACGCTGCATTCCAGCCGTTTGAGTACACAACATCAAACGGTCTTGTAGGCGAGTTTGACGGTATCGACGTTGCAATTGCAAAGAAGATTGCAGAGAGTATGGGCAAAGAGCTTAAGATTGAAGATATGGAATTTGAAGGTCTTATAGCCGCAGTAAGCTCGGGCAAGGTAGATATGGTAGTTGCAGGTATGACCGCTACAGACGAGAGAAAGCAGAACGTTGATTTCTCAGACACATATTTCGTAGCTTCACAGGTAATCGTTACAGCTGCAGATAATACCGATATAAAGACAGCACAGGATCTTAAGAACAATAAGACTGTAGGCGTTGTTCTCGGTTACACGGGCGACAGCATCGTAACAGAGGACCTTGCAATCGACGAAAGCAAGATTACAAGAGCAAACAGAGGTATCGACATTGTTCAGGACGTTAAGAACGGTAAGCTTGACGCAGTTGTTATCGACTCGGCAACAGGTAAGGCGCTTGCCGAAAAGAACGGCTTAAAGGTTGTTGAGGATCCGTCGGCATTTGAAAGCGAAGAATACGCAATCGCTGTTAAGAAGGGAAATACAGAGCTTCTTGATAAGATAAACGCAGTTCTTAAAGAAATGAAAGATAACGGCGAAATCGACGCATTGGCTGAAAAGTACAATTCGGAAAAGACAGCCGAATAATTTAAGACAATAAAAAAATCGAGGAGAAATCCTCGATTTTTTTATTACAGCGGCGGTCAGTGGATCATATCCATTGCGTTGTCTATAATTCCGCCGAGGTTTCTGAATACGCCTTCAGTTTTTTTGACAAATTTTCTGCGCTGTTTGTCCGATATAGGATCAGCCATCATTGTTACAGCCGCTCCGACAACCATACCCGTTGCCATTCCTTTAATAAATCCCGAATATCCCATTTGTTTAAAACTCCTTTCATTGCGGGGCGATGAAGGCATCGCCCCCTGCGTTGCGGCAGCGCCGTCTATAGGCGATGTTTGCATCGCCCCCTACGCTGCGGCGCTGCCCTCACCATTTTGAAAAATAATTCACACCGCATATCATTCTTACATTCATATTATTAGTCAAAAAAACATAATTAACCCCGGCAATTTATAAGAAATAGCTAAAATAAAGCCACGCGGCGTATTTTTTGGGAAAAACTCTTGACTTAAAATTTCTCGGTGGTATACTTATTATAGAAACAGTATAACATATATCGGTAAAAGGGAGAAAACATCAATGGCGAATATAAAACCATTCAAGGGGTACAGATACAACACGGAAAAAACGGGCGATTTAAAAAAGGTGGTATCGCCGCCGTATTATAACATAAAGCCTACCGAAAAGGAGATTTTGTATAATTTAAGCGAATATAATTCGGTACGTCTGTTTTCGGGAATGAACGACGATAAGGACGATGAAACGCATAACAGATTTACCCGTGCGGCGGAATATCTCAAAAATTGGATAAATGACGGCATACTTGTCCGTGATGAGGAGCCTGCCATATATATGTACGAACAGACGCTTGACGTTCATAACGTGCAGTATAAAAACAGGAGCTTTGTGGCGCTGGTTGAGCTTGAGGAGTTTTCGCACGGGGTTATTATGCCGTGTGAGGAAACGCGTGAGGTATCACGTCAGGACAGATACGATTTCCTTACGCATACCAATGCGGATTTGAGTATGATAAGCTGTCTGTATATGGAGCGTGAAAAAGACCTTTTAAACCTTATGACAGAGGTGAGCGAGGGAGAGCCTGCCGCAGAATTTGATTCGTTTGACGATATTCATCAGCGTTTATGGAAGATAACGGACAAAAAGACGATAGATTTTATAACGGAGCGTTTTAAGGATATTCAGCTCTATATCACGGACGGTCAGACAAGGTACGAAACCTGTCTTAAGTACAGGGACTATATGCGTGAGAATAACCCAAATCATACAGGTGACGAGATGTATAATTATACTATGGTGTCGCTGTCAAATTCGAGTGCGGACGGCATAGCGATACTTCCCGTACATAGAAAAATCAAAATGCCGAAGGGCTTTAAGCCTGATTATTTTATAGCAGGAATACAGGATCATTTTAAGGTCGAGAAAATTATAGTCGATTCGCAGGACGAACAGATTGCCGATACAATGAAAAAGCAGATAGCAACCGCACGCCACGAAACCAAAATAGCCGTATATTACGAGGGGGATTTCTTCTATCGGATAACGCTTTTGGATAAAGAGTATATTAAGAAAGAAATACTTCCCGATATGTCGGAGGCGTATTGCAGTCTGGATATGGTGGTATTGCATAATCTGATTATTGACGATGTACTGCATATAAAGAAGGACGATTACGCAAAATGCGTACACTCGTCAAGGAGTGCGCACAGATGCGTGGAAAGCGTTGAAAACGGCGAGTCGGACGTGGTGTTCATTATGAACCCCGTAAAATCGGATCAGATACGCAGTGTTGTGGCGGCAGGGGAAAAGCTTCCGTTAAGAACACTGAGCGTGTTCCCGAAACCGTCTGTCGGAGTGCTTATAAATATAATGGAAGATTAAGACTTGACAAATCAAAACAACGGATATATAATAAATTAAAAGGGGAAACCCTTTTAATTTTGGATGGCAGTTAGTCAAAACTAATCCATTCGGAGGAATATTATGGCATACCTTAATGTTTCAAATCTCTGCAAAAGCTTCGGCGAGGGTTTTGCGGACGCAGGGATAGATGACAGCGGAGCGGATAAGCTTTATGAAGGCGCAGTTGGACTGCCGTATTTTGATGAGGATAACTTTGATTTCGGCGAAAAAGCGATATATCTCTTTTTTCAAAATTACAGTCTGAAAGTAAACAACTCGGAGTGCAATGCACTCCGAGTTGTTTATTTTCTATTGACCTTGTTCGGATTTTTGCTTGCACTGTCTGCCTTCGTCCAGAAGTGCGGTGAGCGTTTCGGCGTCATTGTCCGCTATTGCGTCACGGTACTTTGTTATGTTTTCGATAAACAAATTAAGTTCGCACAAAAGATTGTCACGGTTTTGCAAAAACAATTCCGTCCACATCTGCGGATTGAGCCACGCAACCCTTGTAAGGTCCTGAAAGCTTCCTGCCGAAACTCCGTTGTGGACAAGAGCTTCGGGACTTTTTATAAAAGCATTTGAAACAACGTGCGCCATTTGTGAAGTGAACGCTATTATGCGGTCGTGTTCTTCAGCGGTTGTTACAGAAAATGACCCGAATTTTGCAGGTGCAAATAATTGCTTTACCTTGTCGAGTAAACGAATATCGTCAAAAACAGGAGGGACTATTACCATGGGAGCGCCCTCGAAAAGCTTTGCGCTTGCATATTTAAAGCCGCTGTTGTGCGTGCCTGCCATGGGGTGTCCACCTACAAATGTGTAGCCGTATTCTTCGGCTTTTTTAAAGCCGTGTGCGCATATTTCACGCTTTGTTCCCAGACAGTCCGCAACTACCGCACTTTTCGGAATATACGGCGAATATTCGTTGAGAAATTCAATTGCCACTTCGGGATATACGCAGATGAGTATTAAATCACATTCGCTTATATTGTCGCGTGTAAGCTCCTTGTCAATCGCTCCCGATAAAATTGCAAAATCGAGCGTTTTCTTGTCGCAGTCGGCGCCGAAAACGACGTTATCGCCGTTTTCTTTGTATGCCTTAGCCATAGAGCCGCCTATAAGTCCGAGTCCTATAATTCCTGTTTTCATTTTCGTTTTATCCTTTCTTTAGCTGTTAATTACCGTGCGTACCTGCATTACCTTTTTTGCCACGTCGTCAAACTGTTCGGGCGTAAGCGACTGTGCGCCGTCGCATAATGCGTGTATCGGGTCGTTGTGTACTTCTATCATAAGTCCGTCCGCACCTGCAGCCGCTGCCGCAAGAGCCATAGGCTTTACAAGCTTTGAAATTCCCGTTGCATGGCTCGGGTCAATTATTACCGGAAGATGCGAAAGCTCTTTAAGCATCGGAACGGCAGATAAATCGAGTGTGTTTCTTGTGTAGGTTTCGAAGGTTCTTATTCCTCTTTCGCAGAGAATAACTTTCTGATTTCCCTCCGACATTATATATTCGGCGCTCATCAAAAGCTCTTTAAGCGTGTTTGCAAGACCTCGCTTTAAAAGTATCGGCTTGTCGGTTTTTCCGAGTTCTTTTAAGAGCTCGAAGTTCTGCATATTTCTTGCGCCCACCTGAATTACGTCAACGTTTTCAAAAAGCGGCAGATGATTTGCGTTCATAATTTCCGTAACTATCGGCATGCCCGTTGCTTTTTTAGCTTCGAGTAAAAGTTCTATGCCGTCGGCACGCAGTCCCTGGAAATCGTACGGCGATGTACGGGGCTTGAACGCTCCGCCGCGGAGGAGCGATGCGCCGGAGGCTTTTACGGCTTTGGCAATGGCGATTATCTGATTTTCCGACTCTACCGAGCAGGGACCGGCAATCATACAGAAGTTACCGCCGCCTATTTTTATGCCGTTTACGTCTATTACCGTATCGTCGGGGTGGAATTTTCTGTTGCACTGCTTGAACGGCTCGGTAACGATTTTTACCGACTCGACAATATCAAGGCTTTCGAGCAGGTCAACGTCAACCGATTTTGTGTCTCCGACAAGACCGAGAACTGTGTAGTCGTGTCCCTCCGAAACGTGTACCTCAAGGTTTTGCTGTTCAAGCCATGAAATAAGGCTTCCTCTCTGTTCTTTTGATGTGTTGGGTTTTAATACTGCGATCATTTTACATCTTCCTTTCTTAAAATAAATAAAAAAGCTACACAGTGACCTGTGCAGCTTAGGTAGCTTTTATAAAATTCGGGGATTTTAAAATGCTTTTAATTGCTTGCAACACAAATCACTATTATTTTTCTTGAAATAATAGTAATAATAGTATGCAAATGTAAAAGCAACCATAGTAAACATTTTAGTATTCTCCGTTAATAATTTTTTATCATTATAACACCGAAATCCGAATTAGTCAAGAGTAAATTTAAAAAATTATTTTCCGTTTTATTTGAAAAAAACGGAAAAAGTCTTGAAATACAGGCGAGTTTATTATATAATATAATTTGAATATGCTGACGGAAAGAAGGAGACAGATGTTTAACATAGTGCTTGTAGAGCCGAGAATACCGCAGAATACGGGGAATGTGGCACGAACGTGCGCCGCTACCGGCTCAAGACTGCATATAGTCCGCCCGACGGGGTTTCAGATAACGGACAAAAATTTGAGGAGAGCGGGACTGGATTACTGGCATTTGCTGAATGTCTGCTATTATGACAATCTCGAGGACTTTTTCAATAAAACACAGGGTGCAAGATATTGGTATGCAACCACAAAAGCGCCGCATACGCACATTGAGGCGGAATTTCACGATAACGATTATATTTTGTTCGGGCGTGAGGACGCAGGACTTCCCGAGGAGCTTTTGTATGAGCATGAGGAGCGCTGTGTAAGAATACCGATGATTGAGGAGGCACGATGCCTTAATCTGTCAAACTCGGTTGCGGTTATGGTGTATGAAGCATTGCGCCAGCAAGGCTTTGATAATCTGAAAAATCTCGGACAGCTTACAAAATTCACGTGGTAGAGAAAGGAATTTAATAAATGGAAGATATAAAAATTATAACCGATACCTGTTCCGATTTGCCGGAGGAGATTGCGGAAAAGTATGATATAGGTATTGTACGGTTTCTTACGATTTTCGGCGATAAGGAGTATATGAACGGAAAGGATATAACGAATAGGGAGTTTTTTGAAAAGCTTGAAAGCTTTGACGGCATCCCGACGAGTTCACAGCCGCCGTTTCAGTATTTGTACGATTTGCTCCTTGAGGAGAGCAAAAAGCATAAAACAGTAATATTCTTTACCATGTCGTCAAAAGCAAGCGGAGAATTTCAGACCGCAAATCTGATTGCAAGCCAGATAAAAGAGGACGATAATCCCGATGCGGATATACGCATTGTCGATACCGAAAAGCTTTCGGTTTATATAGCGCAGACAGCCGTTTATGCCGCACAGCTTGTGCGTGACGGCAAAACCGCCGATGAAGTCATAGAGGAGTCTATGAAGTATATCAAAACATGGCGTGCATATATAGTTGTGGACACATTAAAATATCTCGAAAAAGGCGGCAGACTTTCAAAAAGTGCGTCGATTGTGGGTACACTGCTCGATATAAAGCCTATTCTTACGGTTGAGGGCGGACTTGTCGACAGCTACGGAAAGCTTCGCGGAAAGAAAAAGCTTGTTGATAAGGTTATAGAAAAAATAGAGGAAAACCCGGCGTTTCATAAAGCGGAGAAAAAAGAATTTCTCGTACTGCAGTCCGATGAAAAGCGCGGTGAGGAGGCTTGCGAAAAGCTTCGTGAAAAATACGGCGAGGACTGTGTGGTAATGTATGCCGAGGTAGGCCCGCTTATAGGAATACATCTCGGAAAGGGCGCATTTGCTATAGTGTGCCGTGTATGTGAAGATTAATGTGAAAAGTGTGCTGTGCGGGGCGTCTTCTTTCAAGAAGGCAATCTGCAAAATGTCTTTTCCATGTTATTGTTTATGCTGCCGTATGGCGGAGAAATGGAGGATAAAAAATGAAGTATATTGTAATTTTGGGCGACGGTATGGCAGATTATCCCGTTGATTATTTTGACGGCAAGACAATCCTTGAGGTTGCGGACAAGCCGACAATCGACTATATGTGCGCTCACGGCGAGCTTGGAATGGTAAAAACGGTACAAGACGGTATGAAGCCCGGTTCGGATGTGGCAAACCTTTCCGTAATGGGATATGATACAAAAAAATGCTACAGCGGACGTTCACCGCTTGAAGCGGCATCAATCGGTGTTGAAATGAAAGACGATGACGTAACGTTCAGAACAAACCTCGTTACATTGAGCGATGAAGAAAATTATGAGGACAAAACAATGCTCGACTACTCCGCAGGCGAAATAACGACCGAGGAGAGCGAACAGCTCATAAAAGCTGTTGCGGCGGAGCTTAATACGGATAAAATTAAATTCTATCCCGGAATAAGCTACAGACATCTGTGTGTGTGGAGCGGCGGCTCAACAAACGTAAATCTCACACCTCCGCACGATATTTCCGACCGCAGGATAACGGAATATCTCCCTAAGGGCGACGGTGCGGAAACTTTCCTTGATATGATGAAGAAATCGGAAAAGATATTAAGAGAACACCCCGTAAACAAAAAGCGTGCCGCAGAGGGCAAAAATCAGGCAACATCAATATGGCCGTGGGGCGAGGGAACAAAGCCTTTGCTTGATAATTTCAAGGAAAAATACGGTCTTAACGGCAGTGTTATAAGTGCGGTTGACCTCATAAAAGGTATCGCAATATGCGCCGGTATGAAGTCGATAGATGTAGAGGGCGCAACCGGTAACTGCGAAACCAACTGGGAGGGCAAAGCACAGGCGGCGCTTGACGCAATTACGGGCGACAGCGATTTTGTGTACGTGCATATGGAGGCTCCCGATGAAATGGGTCACCAGGGTAAACCCGACAAAAAGAAATTTGCCGTTGAAACCATAGACAAAAAGGTTGTAAAGTTTTTAAAGGACGAGCTTGATAAGCGTGGTATCGAGTACCGTATGCTCATTATGCCCGACCACCCGACGCCGATATGCAAAAAAACGCACGTAAGCGACCCCGTGCCGTATGTTATTTACGACAGCACAAAAACGGACGGCGGCTCGGGAATGGCATATACCGAGGAAAACGGCAAAAAGACAGGTATATATATAGATAAGGGATATACTCTGATGGATAAATTTTTAAAGGGATGATTTTATGAAGATAAAGCAGAACTGGCTTAAAATTCTGTTGTTCGTCATAGGTGTTGCTCTTGTTGTTGCGGCGGCGTATGTGTTTATGCCGAGACTTGCAAAGCTTGCAGGACTTGTAATAAGCGTGTTTTTGCCGTTCATTTTGGGTTATGTGTTTTCACGGCTCGTAAACCCCCTTGCGGATTTTTTGCAGAAAAAGCTGAAATGCCCGAGAGGTGTGTCGGCACTTTTGGTAATTATATTCACGATAGGAATACTGGGCGGAATAATAACGGCTATCCTTTGGAAGTTGGTTGTGGAAATCAGAAATCTGTATGATCAGTTCCCGGCTATGTATGTGGAGTTTCAGCTGTTCTGGAAACGTTTTTCGGACAATCTGTCCCATATATACAACAGTATGCCGGACTTTGTCCAGAACGTTCTGTCGGATATGACGCAGGAAATTTCCGATAAGGCAAAGACCTTTATAGACTCGCGCTCAAAGCCTGTTGTAGGCTATGCCTCGGATTTTGCAAAGGCTATCCCGGGCGGATTTATAGGCGTGATTATATTCATATTGTCGGTATATTTTATGGTTGTCGACAGCGATAACGTTTCTATGGCGGTGCATAAAATGCTCGGCAAAAAACTGACGGCAAAATTATCGGCGGTAAAAAACGAGTTCAAGCGTTATCTCGGAGGCTATGTCAAGGCGCAGTTTACGATAATGTGCGTAACGTTTGTGATTATGCTTATAGAATTTACGCTTGCAGGCGTAAATTACGCCATGCTTATCGCATTCGGCACGGCGTTTCTTGACGCGCTTCCCGTATTCGGAAGCGGTATTGTGCTGTGGCCTTTGGCTGTGATAAATTTCTTCGGAGGAAATATCAAGGTCGGAATAATTATGGTGATTGCCTTTGTATCGGTAGTGGTTACAAGGCACTTGATTGAGCCGAAGCTTGTAAGCTCCAAAATAGGTATGAATCCGATACTTACGCTTATGGCTATGTATGTAGGCTACAGGATTTGGGGCGTGGGCGGCATAATTTTGGGTACGATACTGCTTTTGGTAATCATAAGTTTTTACAAGGCGGGAATATTCGACCCGATTATATCGTTGTTAAAACGCTGCGGACTGTTTGTGAAAAGTCAGTGGCAGCTGTGCAAAAAATTTATTAAAGAATTAGTGGAGGATAATAATGAGTAAGGAAAAATATTATATCACAACTGCGATTGCGTATACGTCAAAAGAGCCTCATATAGGCAACACATACGAGATAATTTTAACCGACGCAATCGCAAGATTTAACCGTTATATCGGAAAAGACGTGTTCTTTCTGACAGGAACGGACGAGCATGGACAGAAAATACAGCAGATAGCCGAGGAGGCAGGCATAACTCCAAAAGAACACGTTGATAAAATCGCGGGAAAAATCAAAGAAATTGCCGATATGCTCAATATCAGCTATGATAAATTTATAAGAACAACCGACGATTATCACGAAAAAGCTGTGCAGAAGATATTCAATAAGCTGTACGAAAAAGGCGATATATATAAGAGTGAATACGAGGGCTGGTATTGTACGCCGTGTGAGTCTTTCTGGACAAAGACACAGCTAAAAGACGGCTGCTGTCCCGATTGCGGCAGACCTGTCGAAAAGACAAAAGAGGAAGCATACTTCTTCAAAATGAGCAAATATCAGGATAAGCTTATGGAATATATTGAAACTCACCCTGAATTTATACAGCCGGAATCACGTAAAAACGAGATGGTAAACAACTTCTTAAAGCCGGGACTTCAGGATTTGTGTGTTTCGAGAAGTACGTTCACATGGGGCGTGCCGGTTGAGTTTGACCCGGGACACGTAATTTATGTATGGATAGACGCTCTCGCAAACTATATTACGGCTCTTGGCTATACGCCTGATGAAAAAGGCGAGCTTTACAAAAAATACTGGCCTGCGGACGTGCATATTATCGGAAAGGATATACTGCGTTTCCATACAATATACTGGCCGATTATTCTTATGGCACTCGGCGAGCCGCTCCCGAAACAGGTTTTCGGACACCCGTGGATGCTTTTCGGCGAAGAAAAGATGAGCAAATCGAGAGGTAACGTTATATATGCAGAGGATTTGGTAAAGCGTTTCGGAGTTGATGCGGTGCGCTACTATTCACTTCACGAAATGCCCTTTGCGCAGGACGGAACGATAACCTACGATGTGTTTATAAGCAGATTTAACAGCGACCTTGCAAACAAGCTCGGAAATCTTGTAAACAGGACGGTTGCAATGATAAACAAATATTTTGACGGCGTTGTTCAAGACGGCGGAGTCGGCGGTGAATTTGATGAGGATTTGAAAGCCGTTGCCGTAGGCGCAATAGATAAAATATCGGAAAAGATGAAAGCTTTGCGTGTTGCCGACAGTATGGACGAGATATGGGCTGTGGTAGACAGAGCAAACAAGTATATTGACGAAACAACGCCCTGGATACTGGCAAAGGACGAGTCAACAAAGCCGAGATTGGGAACGGTGCTTTACAATCTTGCCGAAACGATTAGAATTATTGCGTCATTGCTGACGCCGTATATGCCGCAGACAGCGGAAAAAATTGCGGCGCAGATCAATGCGGAGGATTTAAGCTGTGAAAGCGCAAAGACCTTTGGCGTGCTTAAGCCGGGAACAAAGGTCGGCGCGGCAGAACCGCTGTTTGCAAGAATAGATGCGGAAAAAATGCTTGAAGAAATAGCAGCCGAAAGGGAAGAAGCAGAGGAGACAATCGAAATTGCTCCGTATAAGGATTATATTGAGTTTGACGAATGGGAAAAGCTTGATATAAGAGTAGGAAAGGTTTTGGAGTGCGAAAATGTTCCGAAATCGAAAAAGCTTTTAAGATTTACTCTTGAGGTGGGAAGTGAAAAACGCCAGATATTATCGGGCATTTCGCAGTTCCATAATCCCGACGAGCTGATAGGCAAAAACGTATTGTTCATTGCAAACCTTAAGCCGAGAAAAATGATGGGACTCGAATCGTGCGGAATGATACTTAGCGCCGAGTTTGACGGAAAACTGACGGTTCTCACAACGCTTAAAGATATTCAGAGCGGTGCGGAAGTAGTATAATCTATGTCGAAAAAAGTCGAGAACAAAAAAGCCTCACCTCAAGAGGAAACCTTTGAAAGGAAGTGCAGTTTTGAAAGATATAGATATCAGTAAAGATGCTTTTGTTATGTGTCAAGAGCCATCACCTGATTTGACAATAGAAAAAGCTAATGAAATATTTGATAAAATTGAAACAGAAAAAGATATCGCTAATCTGTTCGCTATCGTTCATAATAAGGCATGTTGGATTGAAGATGAAGAGTATGATTTTGAAGAAGGAACAGAGGAACACAGAAAGGCTGTAGAAAGAACAGATATGTGGTTTGCCTTATCAGATAAGTTGAGAAATATGATATTTGATATACTTAGACACGAGGGTGTTGAAATACCAGACAAAGGACAAATTATTGTATTAGAACCTTTTATGAAAAGGAACGGTTTTAGAGATGGGCAAGGTTGGTGGATAAAAGAATAATTTCTTTGCATCTAAACCTTATGTGTCGCAATTACAAAAATGCGAGCCTTACGGCTCGCATTTTTAAATGTGATTTTTCACAACACTTGCAAAGGTTTTCAGCTCCTCCAAATTTGCGGCGCCGGTGTATCGGTCAAGCAAACGCTTTTGAGTGTCCGCATCGAGTGAGTTGAAAAAGCTTTGCGCCTCGGGGTCTGATTTCAATAAATCATTTGTCATATTAAATTCCATCAGTCATCACCTCAGCTTTATTATGCTGAATGACTGATTATTTTATACTGTCAATATCATACGGCGTAATCTGATATACAAAATAATTGAGCCAGTTTGAAAACAGCAGGCTTGCATGCGAACGCCAGCGCACAAGCGGTTTTTTCGATGGATTGTCATCGGGGAAATAGTGTTTCGGGATATTCGGTTGCTTTCCGGCTTCCAAATCACGGATATACTCGTTTTTAAGCGTGTCCGCATCATATTCACTGTGACCCGTGACAAAAATCCGCCTGCCGCCTTTTGTGGTGATTATATATACTCCTGCCTCGTCAGACTCGGCAAGTATTTCAAGCTCTTTTACCTTTTTTATGTCCTCGCTCCGCACCTCGGTGTGCCGTGAATGGGGAGCATAAAAAACATTGTCAAAACCGCGTACAAGCTTTGAGGTTTTTCTGTTTACACGGTGTTCAAACACGCCGAAACATTTTTCTTTTAAAGGATATTTCGGAATACCGTAATGATAATACAACCCTGCCATTGCCGCCCAGCATATGTGGAGCGTGGAGGTTACGTGCGTGGTTGACCAGTTCATTATTTTAACAAGCTCGTCCCAGTAGTCCACCTTGTCAAAATCAAGACTTTCCACGGGCGCACCCGTGATTATCATTCCGTCATATTTTGAATTTTTTATTTCGTCAAAGCGTTTGTAAAATGCCGCCAAATGCTCCGCCGGAGTGTTTTTCGACATATGCGAGTCCATTTGCAATAAATCTATCTCCACCTGCAAAGGCGAATTTGACAAAAGACGCATAAGCTGTGTTTCGGTTGTTATTTTTGTCGGCATAAGATTTACGAGAACAAGTTTAAGCGGACGGATATCCTGGTGCATGGCTTTTTTCTCGGTCATAACAAATATGTTCTCTTTATTAAGCTGTTTTGTTGCAGGTAATTTGTCAGGTATTTTTATAGGCATAAACAAACACTCCCTTCAAACCGTATTATAGCATAAAAAAGGCGGTTTTACAACAAGATACGAATAATTTCAACACATTTGCACTATACTAACAGAAAAAAATGATAAAACGGAGCAGTTATGTCAGATAAAAATTCGGAAAATAATAAGGAAAAAGAGAATATAGAGGATTTTGGGTTTGTTGAAACAAAAAATCCGAAAGGAAATATTCATTGCCTGACAATAATCGGTCAGGTGGAGGGGCATCAGATACTTCCGCCTCAGAACAAAACGACAAAGTATGAACACGTTTTGCCGCAGCTTGTGGCGGTTGAGGAAAATCCCGAAATAGACGGGCTTTTGATACTTCTCAATACTGTCGGCGGAGATGTGGAGGCAGGACTGGCGATTTCGGAAATGATAGCCGGAATGAGCAAGCCGACGGTGTCGCTTGTGCTCGGCGGAGGTCACAGCATCGGCGTTCCGCTGGCGGTGTCCTCGGATTATTCGTTTATTGCGCCGACGGCTACAATGACGGTACACCCTCTGCGTATGAGCGGAACGGTCATAGGCGTAGCGCAGACGTTTCAGTATTTTGAAAGAATGCAGGAGCGTATATGCGAATTTATTGTATCAAATTCGCATATAAAAATGGAGGATTTTAAAAAGCTTATGCTCACAACCGACGATATGGCAAACGATGTAGGGACAATCCTTTTTGCCAAGCGAGCCGTGGAAATGGGGATAATAGACAGTATGGGCGGATTGTCCGACGCACTTGCAAAAATGTATGAGATGATAGGAAAGGACAAAAATAAATGATTTATTCATGCGTTCCGAGCGATGTTGTGTTCTTTGATAACACGCAAATTCGCCAAAGACATATAAAGCTGTACAATAATGTCACGTTTGAACTGATTGACGGACGGGTTGACAGAATAATAAGCACCAATCCGCAGGATTTTCTGAGGTATCATAATTTATTGGGTACGGAAAAAATATAACTTGAAAAATGCTTTGTTTCGTGGTAAAATAGTATCCGCAGAGATTAAATCTGAGGTATAGTTATGCTGTTTTACATAAGAAAAAGCTTTGTTTGTTCTTTTTGCGGAGGAAAGCATTACAGCGGAATGCGTTTTAAAAACGGCTGCGGTATATGTGATGAATGTAACAAAAGCATATCAAGAACGCCGCCGAACGGCACTTTTGCAGGAAGTACGAACGTAAGTTATGTTATTTCCGCACTGTTCTATGAAGGAAAAGTGCGTGATGCAATTATGAATTGCAAATTCAATGGCTGGAGCGGAAACTGCGATGTGTTCGCCTATATTATGGGCGAGTATGTAAAAAACTTTCCGCATCTTTCAGAGTTTGACCTTGCAATTCCCGTTCCGCTTTCAAGGGAGCGTTTATGCGAGCGTGGGTTTAACCAATCGCAGAAGTTTACACGTGCAATTGCCGAAACCGCCGGTATAGCTTATAGCGAAAATGCGCTCTTTAAAATCAGAAACAACAAACGGCAGAGCCGTTTGTCGGAGTCGGAAAGGGCGATGAACGTAAAAGGCGCATATATGGCGACGGACGTGGTAAGCGGAAAACGGATAATTTTATCCGATGATATTTATACTTCGGGCGCAACTCTCGAGGAATGTGCGTCCGAGCTTAAAAAGGCGGGCGCAATTGAGGTTATTGGCGTTACGTTGTCGATAAAGTGCAAAAAAGAAAAAAATGAGTTTATGAGGTATTAAAAGGATACAATGCGGAAAAAATAGGTATATAGATCGTATATAACGGAGGTTTTTATGAAACGTATACTTATTTTAATAACTGCAATTATGATTTTGTTTGAAAGCAGTGCATTTGCACTTTCAAAAATGGGTTCTACAGGGCAAGAGGTAAGAAATATTCAGACCAGACTGAAAAGCTGGGGATATTACACCTATACGGTAGACGGTATATACGGAAGCAGAACGGTAACAGCCGTAAAGAGCTTTCAGCGCAAAAACGGACTGACTCCCGACGGAATTGCCGGACCGGCAACGCTTTCAAAAATAGGACTTCCCACGGGCAGTACGTCGTCATCATCAAGCAACGTTAATCTGCTTGCAATGGTAATAAACGGCGAAGCAAGGGGAGAAACGTACGAGGGACAGGTGGCGGTCGGGGCGGTTGTGTTAAACCGTGTGAAACATTCGTCATTCCCGAATACGATAGCGGGCGTGGTTTATCAGAAGGGGGCGTTTACGGCTGTTGATGACGGTCAGATAAACGCATCTGTGCAGTCGTCCTGCGTAAATGCCGCACGTGACGCATTAAACGGCTGGGACCCGACGGGCGGTGCAATTTATTATTATAATCCGAGAACTGCCACGAGCAGTTGGATAAGAACAAGACCTGTTGTGAAAACGATAGGCAATCACGTATTTTGTAAATGAGGCAAGGTGAAGATTGTGAAATTATTGGTATTGGCGGTGCTGGGCACTGCGTTTGTTGCGCTTGTCGTTATAGACAGTATCAGAAAAATCAATAAATAAGCTATAAAATCCCAAAGCAAATGCGGCTTTGGGATTTTATATTGCAATAAATCGCTAAAAAAAGATAAATTTTTTTAATTTAGGGGTTTACAAAAGGATAAAACTGTGATATAATAATCAAGTCGTTTAGGGGTGTAGCTCAGTTGGTAGAGCATTGGTCTCCAAAACCAAGTGCCCAAGGTTCGAGTCCTTGTACCCCTGCCAAATAAGACTGACTATTTTGATAGAATAGTCGGTCTTTTCTTTTTATCTTAAACACGTTCAGATATTGCAGTATTGCGGTATTTTACGGTTTTTTCAAATCTTTAATGAATAAGCAAATAGTGCCGTCAAAGAGGTGATTTCTCGACGGCACTATTATTATTAGTAATCGTTTAATTTGTGGGTAATCGTTTAATTTATATATTGGTAATACTTCAATCCATATGAGAGTTAAATGATTGCGTGATTATATCCATAACCTTGCCTCCTTCCCAGATTTGATGGACAGAAAAAAGTGTGATATAATGGAATGGACACAAACAAATCCAAAATCAAAGGAGGAATTTTTATGTCAATCAAAAAAGGAACAATGCCACCTCGTTATGACGAGGCATTTAAAAGCGGTGCAATTAAAATGGTCACCGAGCAAGGCCGCCCTTCCAAAGAGGTTGCTGCCGAACTCGGGATATGCATCGACACTCTTAAATCTTGGCTCAAACGTGCCGGTTTTCAGCCCGGAGCAACCGACAGGCAAAACCGCAACAACAAGCGTCAGCGTGAGCTTGAAGCTGAAACAGCAAAAGAAAAGGGAGAAACATAAGGGGCATTAAAGTCCCTTAGCCTCTGTCCCAAATTTAGATTTATCAGTAAGCTTTAGAATATTCGGAGGTAGTAATTTTGTTCCGGACGAAAGAAAGTCGGGCGGCACTTATGTTACGAAAACAGGTGTTGTCAGTAAATTAATAGAATCAAATTGTCAACTTATCTTGACAATTTCAAACCGAAATGACACATAAGTGCATACAAGAGGGAGTTTTCTCAGCAAAAAAGCCTGCCCGACACAAACCACAAATTGCATCGGGCAAGCATTTATTTTTTATCCAGTATCCGGGTTATTTCCATCTTGTCGGGCATAACCTTCAGAGCGCCTTTTCTTGTTGTTATAATCGCCGCTCCCGCATTTGCAAAGTCCAGGAGCTCGGAGAGCTTGCTTTCATCAAAGCCGTCAATTCCGTATTCCAATACAAAGTCAAGTGCGCAGCCCTCAAATGTATCTCCCGCACCGGTTTTTTCAACGGCGTTCACACCTTGAAATGCAGGCCTTTCTACCCGTATATCCTTGTAATATGCACGGCTGCCGTCTTTGCCGAGAGTAAGAAAAATCAGCGGTATATCATATTTTTCACGAATCCGTCTGATGTCCTCATCATAATCCCTTGCATCCGTCACAAATTCAAGCTCATTGTCGGATATTTTCAAAATGTCGCATTTTGATAAGCCGTATTCTATCTCACGCTTTGCGTCATCAAGGGACTCCCACAGCGGCTCCCGGAGATTCGGATCAAATGAGATAAGCAGTCCTTTTTCCTTAGCAAATTCAACTGCAAATCTTGTAGCTTCTCTTACTCCCGGATGAGTTGAGGATAATGTGCCGAAATGGAATATCCTTGACGATTCAATAATATCTGTCATTACCTCTTCCTTAGCAAGAGTCATATCAGCACCCGGCTGACGGTAAAAGCTGAACTCGCGCTCACCCTCGGCAAGAGTATGAACAAAAGCAAGAGTTGTCGGAACGGTATCGTTATAAACAAGGTTTGTAATATCCGTTCCGCTTCTTCTGACGGTATCTGCCAGAAACCTGCCGAAATTATCATTTCCCACCTTGCCTATGAAAGCGGTCTTTCTGCCAAGCTTATTAAGCATTGCAAGAACATTGCAGGGCGCACCGCCGGGATTTGCTTCCAGTAAGGGATTGCCGTTTTCCGATACTCCGTTTTCGGTAAAATCTATCAGCAGCTCACCGAGTGCCGTTACATCAAACATTTTCATTTTCTTCCTCCATCCTTTTATCACAGACAAACCTTAAAAATGCTTATCCGCTTTCAGCTATACTTCGACGGTGAAGTGCATTTCAACAGGCGCATAATCACCCCATGATTTAGGCAGCAAAATGCCTCCGTTCATCAAAGCACTTCCCTTGTACACCTTTCCGTTTTCTGCAAGCCGATAATCAGCCTCCGGCAGAAGTCCGCGCAGCTTTATACTGTACTGCCTGCTGTTAGGCTCTGTACGGAAAATAACGCCGTTTACGAGAACGTCTGTCCGGTTTTCCGAGACAAATTCCCACACAGCAAATTTATCCGTAATAGGATTGCTTAAACGGTAGTAAAGCCCGTTGTGAATAAGGGGACCGTCCTGTTTAAAGCGTACTATCTGCTCCTTTACCTTCTGCTTTTCCCCGTCAGAAAGTGTATTCAGGTCAAGCTCATATCCGAAACTGCCTGCCATAGCGGTAACAGCTCTTGTTTCAATAGGAGTAATCCTGCCCGTCTGGTGACCGGGTACAGCTGAAATATGTGATCCAACCGCCGAAACGGGATAGAAAAATGATGTGCCGTACTGTATTTTTGTTCGCTCAAAGGCGTCCGTATCATCACTGCACCATATCTGCGGACAGTAGTAAAGCATACCTGCATCAAAACGGCCGCCGCCTCCGCTGCAGCCCTCAAAAAGCACATCGGGGAAAGCATTTGTCAGACGTTCAATCAGCTCATACAGCCCGAGGATGTATCTGTGGGGCATTTCTCCCTGATTTTCCGCCGAAAGACAAGGAGTGTGCCAATCGCAGATACTGCGGTTCATATCCCATTTAACATAGGAAATATCTGCGCTGTTAAGTATGTTGCTTATCGCCTCAAAAATATATTCCCTCACTTCGGGATTTGTCATATCAAGCACCAGCTGATAACGGCTGCGCACAGGCTTTCTTGAGGGTATCTGTATTGCCCATTCCGGATGAGTGCGGTACAGCTCGCTGTCCTCCGAAACCATTTCAGGTTCAAACCACAGGCCGAATTTCATACCCATACCCTTTATCTTTTCCGCAAGCCTTCCAAGTCCGCAGCCTATCTTTTTTTCGTTTACGAACCAGTCGCCCAGTCCCGAACAATCGTCATCTCTTTTGCCGAACCATCCGTCGTCAAGCACCAGCATATCCACTCCGAGAGCGGCTGCCTGCTCTGCAATTTTCAGTATTTTATTCTCGTCAAAATCAAAATAAGTAGCTTCCCAGTTGTTTATCAGAACGGGACGCTCAGAAAGCTTGTATTTACCTCTGCAAACGTGCTCTCTTATAACCTTCTGGAAATTGTGGGACAATGCTTCCATTCCGCTTCCGCTGTATGACAGCATTACCTCGGGAGTATCAAATACCTCCGACGGTTTCAGCTCCCAGCGGAACAGGTCGGGGTGAATACCCATAATAAGGCGTACCTGCTCTGACTGGTCAAGCTGCAATTTCGTCTGAAAGCTTCCGCTGTACATCAGTGCGGCACCGATACAGCTGCCTACAGTCTCTGTGCAGTCGGGAGAGCAAAGCAGCACTGTGGGATTCTGCTGATGGCTTGATGTTCCCCTTGTACTTGAGCTTTCCTGAATGCCGTGATTAAGAGGCATACGCTCAATCTGGCGCTCCATGGTGTGTCTGCCGTGAAAATGTATCCATTCCCAGCTGCCCTGTGGTATATCAAGGCAAAGACTTGCCGCTTTTGTAAATATCACAGGCTCATTACCATTGTTGGCAATCGAAACACACCTTGTTATAATATCAAGCTTCGGGAGAACGCCGTATTTAAGCGTCACCTCAATATCCGAACAGTTATCCTTTAATATTATATCAAGTGTTTCTGCTTCATTTTCATCTGCATATACGGCAGGAAGTCCTTTTATGCCGTATTTTCCTTTACTTATACGATAACCTTTGTATCTCAGGTCAAGAGCGCAGCTGCCGTCGGAATGAACAGCCGCCGCTGCCGTTATCCGGTAGTCACCTACGCCCTCGCAGGCATATTCCAGCGGCAGAGTATCGAGAGAATATGTACGGTCATTCCCTGCATCATATATATTCCCTGAAAATCCCACATCGGGATAATTCAGCATATATTCCATATCATACCCTGTTTTTCCGCCGTACCACAAATGCTTTAATACGCCGTATTTATCGGCTTTCATCTGGTATTCGGTGTTTTCTGTAACAATCTGAAACAGCCCTGTTTTTTCATTTACAAAAATCGACACATTAGTACCTCCTTTATTTTATATCAAACTGATAAGTTGACAAATCTGCGTTTAATGTAATACTGTCCGAACCGTATTTTCTTGTGATTACAAGCCTGTCACCGTCTGCACTGACTTCTATTGTACCGTCAAGTGAAAATGCAGGGTGAGTGTTTCTCAGCTCCATAAGCTCCTTCAGCTTCTGTACAACAGGTCTTGACTGTTCCTTTTCAACGTCCTCTGCGGTATAGTAATGACGGTTGATATCACGTCCGTTTTTTGTGCGCTCCATAAGCTCTATATCGTTTGAGCCTGCAAGCATTCCCACATAATACACCTGCGGAATACCCGGAGCAAAGAACTGTATTGCTCTTGCAAGAAGATATGCGCTGTCATTGTCACCAAGTGCGGAATAATAGGTGGTGTTCACCTGATATATATCAAGATTGTTGTACGCCTCGGAGCTGTATATCATCTTCACATTTGCGCCCTTTGCATACATCTGATCCTTGACCTTATCAATCTCCTCATCGGGAAGAAGGTCCTTTACGTCCACAATTCCTATGCCGTCATGGGTGTCAAGGGTGGTGAACTGCTTCATAGGACAATTTAAAAGCCAGTTTTTCAGATATTTTCCCGTATGATTGTAAAGGGCATGGAGAGTAAGGACAGGCAGAGCAAAGTCATATATCCAGAAGCCCTTGTCCGCAATTTTCATCGGAATCGTGTAATGCTCGTGTATCTCGGGCAGAATATCCGCTCCGCCCTCCGAAGCTATCCTTTCAATATCGTAAAGCAGCTCCCAGATATCCGGCTCAATGAAGAAGCAGTTTGTTCCCGGCTTTTTTACCGCATATGCAAATGCGTCCAGCCGTATTACGGAAGCGCCTCTGCGGCACATTTCACGAATAGTATCTGCAATAAACTTCTTTGTTTTGTCCTTTGAAATATCAAGGTCAATCTGTTCCTCGCAGAAGGTACGCCATACCTTTTCGGTGGTTCCGTCAGCAAATTTTGCCTCAATGTACGGCGCGCGGGGCTTGCGCTTGTAAATTAAATCGGTCTGCTCTTGGGTGGGCTCGCCGTTTTCCCAGAAATCCTTGTATCGGATAAACATATCCTTGTATTCGGACTCGTCCTTTTTCTCAAGAAAATCCCTGAAATATTCCGAGCTTGCGGAGATGTGATTTACCATAAAATCAAACATGAGATAATATTCTTTTCCGAGAGCCTCTATATCGTCAAACGTGCCGAAGCTTTCGTCAACAACATCGTATCTCATGGGAGCAAAGCCTCTGTCCGCCGAGGAAGGGAAAAATGGCAGTATATGAACGCCGCCCACTGCATTTTTGTAATGCCTGTCAAGTACGCCGTGAAGCTCTCTGATATTTTTTCCCATACTGTCCGCATATGTTATCAGCATAATTTTATTCTGAATTTTCATAATATAAAGCCGTCCTTTCGTATATAGATTTACCCCGCCCCGGGGGCAGGGGAATTTATGATTTTTACTTGTATCAGCCCTTGACTGCTCCGTTTGCGACTCCGCCGATAATCTGCTTTTGGCAGATGATATAGAATATCACGATAGGCAAAAGCGCAAGCAGATAGGATGCGAACGCAAGGTTATAATTCGTTCCGAACTGTGTCTGGAAGTTAAGCTGAGCAAGAGGCAGAGTGGTGTTCTCAGTGCCGGACATAATAACAAGCGGCGTCATAACGTCATTCCATGTGCCGAGAGCGGTGAGTACCGCAACCGTTGCGTGCATAGGCTTCATCATAGGGAAAATAATTGTCCAGTATGTGCGCCATGCAGAAGCACCGTCAATATCTGCCGCTTCCTCCATTGCCATGGGAATATTCTTCATGTATCCGCTGTAAAGCATAACATTCATGGGCATATAGAAAACGGTGTACAGTATAATAACACCTGCCATATTGTCAAGTCCGAGATTTGCGGTCTGTTTTACAAGCGGCATCATAAGAATTGCAAACGGAACAAACATACCGCTTACGATGTAGAAATATATCATCTTGAAGCCTTTTTTCCGGCTCATATTTCTGCCGATTGAATATCCTGCCATAGAATGGATAACAATAGAAAAAACAATTGTAATTCCGGTAATAATAATGCTGTTTTTAAGGGAGTTCCAGAAGTTTGTAACTCTCATTGCCTCGGCAAAATTGTCAAAACTAAAGCTTTTAGGGAAGCTCAGAGCACCGAAAATATCATTTGTCATTTCCGACGGTGACTTGAAGGCAATTATAATGGTCATGTACAGGGGGAACAAAATAGTAACACAGCCTAAAATCAGCAATATAGTCAGTCTAATATTAGATTTTCCAACCTTGCCTTTCTTATTTACACCGGCTTCACATGACCTGGAAACAAGTTTTTTTGTTGATGAACTCATAACTGTACCTCCTTTTTATTGGTGATAACCATCTGGATAATAGATATAGTAACAATAACAACGAAGAATATGACTGCGTTTGCGCTTTGGAAGCCGAACTGTCCGCCATCCATACCGTTTTTGTATATAAGGTATGAAATAGACTCTGTGCTTTGCGCGGGGCCGCCCTTTGTCAACGCCATAATCTGGTCAAATACCATGAGCATATTCTTTGTGCTTAAAATAAAGTTTGTAGATACGAAAGGCATAAGCATCGGCAGCGTAAGATCCTTAAAGGTCTGCCAGCGGCTTGCACCGTCAATCATTCCCGCCTCATATTCGGGCAGTGCCTTGGAGGGATTTGTTATTATAAACAGACACAGCACGGTAAATCCTCCAAAGACAGACGATATATCGGTTTTTGTAAGGAAGCAATGGGTTGATGATAATGACAGGCAGGGAATAAGACCGAAAAGCGTCACAGTACAGCTGATAAAGGACTCAGAGGTGTATCGTACGGCACAGCTGGACGGCTCCAATGACTGGAGCTTCAGATTTGATAAGCTTAAAGACGGGGAATACACTGTAAAGGAAATTTCGCCTGAGGGGTACAGTACATCATATAACAGAACGGACGGTAATCTGTATATCGTCATTAACACTGTAGGTGACGAAAAGGACGACCCGCCTCTTAAGCCGGTTAATCCGACGCCCTCCGACACAACCGATATTCCCATTGAGAAAATCTGGCTTGACAACGAAAACGAGAGCGGAGCAAGACCAGAGAGTATAACAGTAAGGCTTATAAAGGACGGAGGAATATACCGTGAGATGGAGCTGACGGAGGAAACGGACTGGAAGGGAGTATTCTCCGATGTGCCGTCCGACGCTTCCTACAGCATTACGGAAAAAGAGGTTCAGGACTATTCGGCAGCTTATTCAAAAAGTGACGACAACGGCTTTGTAATTACAAATACATTTACTCCGGGAAATCCCTCTATAGGTGTACCCCCCCAAGCCATTCGTTCCTGCCTTGACTGACGAAAACACTTCCTCTGTCGATGAAACATCTGAGCCTATTGCTATACCGCAGACGGGTAATTTGAATTGGCCTGTGCCTGTTCTTGCGGTGTCGGGAATTATATTTTTGATAATCGGATTCGTATTGCTTCCGTCAAAAAGGAGTGATACCAAATGAAAAGAGCTGCTGTCTTTATTATAATCGGCTGTATGCTGCTTGCCTCATCTGCTGTTCTTTTTATCTATAATGAAGTCGGCTCGTTTCGTGCTGCCGAGGAATCTATGGAAATTCTGAGCAGTCTTGAGGAAGAAATGCTTTCCGACACTCCGGGGACGATAGATGAGTATGAGGGCGTAATGCCCACAAGGCTCGTGAACGGAATAAATATGGTGGGAGTAGTTTCTGTTCCGTCTGTAGGAATTGAAATTCCTGTGGCGGCGGAATGGAGTTATAAAAATCTGAAAAAATCCGCATGCAGATACAGCGGTACGGCAAAGAACGGCAGGCTCATTATTCTGGCGCATAATTACAGGCAGCATTTCGGTAGCCTGGGAAAAGCGGAGATGGGTGACGAGGTACAGTTCCTTGATGTAAACGGAACGCTGTATGTCTATAAAATAACCGATAAGGAAATACTCGGAAAGTATGAGCTTGACAGGCTTACGGATAATGACAGCGACCTTACTCTTTTTACCTGCACCTACGGCGGTAAGAAACGTGTTGTTGTACGCTGTCAAAAGCAGCAGGATAAAGAATAATTGTGTATGCAGCATGAATAATTACATCAAAGATATATGAAATTTTGTAACGAGGGAGGGGCTGTTTATACATGAAGCATAAAATAAAATGCAGCAATATAACACGCATGTTATGCCTCTTTCTTATGGCGCTTGTGTTCTTCAACATTATGTTTTCTGACTTCTCCTTTCTGAGAGTGAGGGGCGAAGAGATTGCTACCGAAACCAGAAGACTGCTTAACGGAAGCTTTGAAGACGGACCGAGCTTTACCAGTGCCTATAAACAGCCGGCTCAGGCCGATGTCCCCTATTGGAATACAACTGCCTTTCAGGGTAAAATCGAATTGTTCAGGGATAATCCGTCGACTTATTTTCCCGGTATGAGATTAACGCCTACGGACGGAACATATGCAGCAGAGTTAAACGCAGATGAAGAGAGTACATTATACCAAAATATCAAAACTACTCCGTCCAGTATTTACGAATGGGGTTTAGATCACGGTGCCCGAAACGGAACGGATACCATGGCGCTGATTATAGGACCTAAACAGAGCGTTGACCCGTCGAAGCCCAGCAAGGCAGGGCGTGACCAGCTCATGCAGATGGCGGATTGGATTATAGAAAAGAATTTGACATCTGTTAAAACCTCTGCGGGTATGGGAGAACATATTACGCTTTACAGCAAGAAATTTGCAGCAAAAGGTGCTTTTGAAGACAACGCAGGAAATAATCCGTTTAGCTTGACGCCAAGTACAATCTATACCGAGAAGTGGGAGATCTGGATAATGGCGTCATCAAAGGGTACAGGCAAAGTAAATCCGTGGAACTCCTACGGCTCTAACGATGAAGGCTCCTCAGGCAGCGGAAGCTCTGGCTTGGATAAAAGCAAATACTATTTATATACCGTTCCGCCGAAACAGACCGATACGCTGTTCTGCTTTGTTTCGGTAGGATATGTTGATTCCTCAGCGCCGGCGGGCAAAGAAAAGACTTTCGGAAACTTCCTTGATAATATTAACTTTGAGATATACCATAAACTATCGGGCAGTACAAGTAACCATGGTAGCGCAATTATCAGCTCCAGCGACGGCTCCTCAGGAGGATCAGGCGGCTCCACAGGTCACGAGATTACTATAGATAATAACCTTGCCACCTATGTAACTGATGGTCAGACTCTGGAAATCCAGGCGGTTATAAAAGCGCAAGATGCGGTGGAAGGCTGTCAGTTTTTGGGTGCTTACCACACGAGACTGGACCAGAACGGCGAACCGGTTTCCAGTTTTATTAATTTGGCAGGAAATGTGATTGATTATAGCGAATCGTTGACCGACGAGGAAAAAAGGGGGAAATGGGTAAAGTCTGTAGCAGAAAACGGCGACATAGTTTATACATATTATCTTGAAAATATTATCACAGCTACGGATTTGCACTTTGTATTTATTAAACACCCAACCGTTACATATGACTCTAATGGCGGACAACCCTATGTTATATCGGACAGACCGCATCCCAAGGAGGAAGCGGCAAATGTTTACAGCTTTAAACCTATGGGAGAATCCATAAACGGAGAATCGTTTATAAAGCCTTATGTTTCAAAAGCAGCAGAGGGCTATGATGGCTGGAAGTTTATTGGCTGGAAGATGATTGGGGATATTGTGGACAATATTCCTTCAGATATAGAACTGGTAAATGCGGATCAAGGGGAAGGCATGCTCCTTCCTGCCGTACACTCCATAGCATGTGATTATAAAATAGACGGCATTGTACAATCTGATACGAAGGCTCAGTATTTTAAAATTTACGACGGAAACATCTCTTTCAATAAAGCATTAGACACCGGAGAGTCTGAAAAGATTTTGGGCGTAACATGGAATGACGACGGTGCGACAAAGAGGTACGCAAACATTCATCGTGGAATTACGATGGTGGCGCAATGGCGCTGGCGACAGGCATTTATTCCGCAGCTTGTGCAAAACAGTGTAAGTATAAATTCGACTGAGGGCGGAACAGTTGAAATTACAAGCGTAGCTGACCCAACTGATGAGAATTATAACGACGCATATACAGAATTAGGCGGCAAGGCATACTATGCCGCAATGGATGAAACGATACTGGTTAAGGCGGTTGCAAAGCCGGGCTGTACATTCTTAGGTTGGTATGATGAAAATGACAAACTAATCAGCACGAACGCCGAATACGGTTATGTTGAAACAAAGGGAAGCGTAAAAACATATTATGCAAAGTTCTCTAACATCGTTACTCAAACCTATATACGTCAGATAAAGAACGGCGATATTTGGGAAGACACCACGGATGATAATATCGGAACGCTCGGACGTTATAGTTATGAAGACGCGGTAGGCTCACCTATAAGCTCCACTGCCAATGTCGGAGCAGGTTATAGATTTATTGGCTGGTATGATTCCGAGGGGAATAAGGTGCCAAGTGAAATGATTACAAACAACGGCACAACAATAGAATACATCACTACGGGTGATGCGACCTATTATGCACGCTATGAAAAGGCATATACGCTGCATGTCAGCAAGGTTGACGAGGATGACAGAGGACCGCTTGCGGGTGCAGAGTTCACCCTGTACGAGATGGATGACAACGGTGATCAGACCATTACCTATGGAGGCGCAAGTATAAAATGTATCAAAATCGGCTCGGGAACTACTGCATTAACTAAGGACGGCGCAAAGGCGCTTGCAATCTTTACCGATTCGCTCTTAACGGGACGAGATTACTATATTGTCGAAACAAAGCCGCCTTTCGGTTATAATATTTTAAACGATGTCACAAAGATTAGCTTTGTAGATACGGACGCAGATGAAAACGGTATTTATACGATTGAAATTGAAAATCAAATCGGTATCAGACTCCCGACTGCGGGAGGTATCGGCACGGTTATTTTCACTGTAATCGGTGTGCTTATGATAGGCGCAGCTGTTTTCTTCATTGTTTACAAAAAGAAATGACTTAATCGTTTTTGAAAATTCAAGTCATTTCTTTTTTTTTAAGTTATGTATTGCCGTGTGCCAAATGTAAGCCGACAGAGATTTTACAATTATCTGAAGAATAGGAACAAGCCATGGAAATATCAAGCATTAGCGGATGCCATGATGGGCATACTTGCCGAAGATGAGTGCAATGACACCTACGGGTGGGAGCGAATGCACCAAGCACTTCTGAACAAGAAGCTTAAACCGCATATCTATGCGGTTTATTTTTGTTGCTAATTGCAAAGTCTGATTTTATCAGACTTATTTTTTTAAATAAGGTATTGACTGTAACGGAATACAATGATATAATAACTATAGATATATAACATATGATATATTAATGTGCAGGAGGTTAAAAATGGCACCGAGAAATAAGTATACCCGTGAGCAGATGACGGCTGCCGCTGTGAAGATTGTGCGTGAAAAAGGTACGGCAGGGTTGACCGCAAGAGCGATTGCAAAAGAGCTTGGAGTATCGACTCAGCCTGTGTTTACGTGCTTTTCGTCTATGGCGGAGGCAAAAAAAGAGGTGCGCACCGCCGCTCAGGATTTGTATGATGAATATGTGACCGAGGGATTAAAGGAAAAAATTCCGTTTTTCGGATTCGGTATGGCGTATGTGCATTTTGCAAAAGATGAGCCGGAGTTTTACAAATTGCTTTTTCTCAATTGTGAAAAGAACGAAACGATTGAGGCAATGGAACATTCGACGGAGCTTGTGCGCAGTTCACTGATGCGTATTTACAGAATAGACGCAGCGGCGGCGGACAGATATTTTCGTGATATGTGGCTTGTAATACACAGTGTTGCTACACTTTGCGTCACATGCGGAAGTCCGTACAGCGAGGAGGAAATTGCAAAAATTATGACAGGCTTCAGCGTGAGTCTGTGCCGTTCAATAAAGGAAATTCACGGGTTTGTTGAGGGCGAATATGATTATTACGAAATATTCAAGACGCTTGTGACAAAAGGAAAATACAGTGATGAGGAAGTAAAATGAAAAAGTGGTATGATGAAGAATATGAATTTGAAGTGGAAGTAACAGGATTTCTTCGTGGCGATAAAACGGAGCATTATTGCCGCAACGGCGAAGAAATAGGCGACAAATATACCTGTACATACGGCTGCCCGGTCAATAAAGACGGTTTTGGAATTTGCTCCAAAACGATGACGGTGCTTTTTCCGATTATGGAATCGGTAAGGAGCGGAGGAAACCTGGAAAATATAGGCGGTGACGGAAAATATACAAAAACCGTTGTCTGTCCCGATGGGTGTGTTATGTTCCGTTTGACGGCGAAACCGCTCGGAAACGAAAATTTTTTCAAGGGTAGGTTTTTTGAATAATTATGAACAAACAGGAGATTTATGACTATCTGGCAGAGAAAAATATTCACTGTGAAATTGTGGAACATAAAGCGGTGTATAATATGGCTGAGGCGGCGGAAATAGAAACGCCGTATCCCGATGCCGAGGCAAAAAATCTTTTTCTTTGCGATAACAAAAAGGAAAATTTTTATCTGATAACCGTCAAGGGTGATAAGCGAGTAAATTTAAAAGAATTTAAGCACAATAACGGTACGCGCCCGCTTAAATTTGCGTCCGAAGCTATGCTTTGGGATATACTGTCATTAACGCCCGGCTCGGTAACGCCGTTTGGCGTGCTTAATGATAAAGATGTGAAAGTACAGGTGTTTTTCGATGAGGATTTTTTTGGCGGGGAAGAAATTATCGGCGTTCACCCGAACGATAATACCGCATCGGTTTACTTAAAAATAAATGATTTGATTGATATTATAAAGGAACACGGAAACAGTGTAAACATCATAAAAATAACGGAAAGGGAGGTTTAAATTATGAAATCAAGAAGAATAATTGCGGCAGGCTTGGCGGCGGCTATGCTTTTTACAAGCACGGCGTTTGCGTCGGATATGTATGCAACAAGAGGCGAGGTTGCGGATATGCTTTTAAATGCCGCAGACGATTACAATAAGGACGTAAAGCGCTCGGATATTATACAGGGATATGAGGGCGGCGAACTGCACGAGGATTGGAACATAACACGTGCGGAGGCTTTGGTTATGTTAAAGCGTGCGTTCGGTACATTGCCGGAGCTTACGGGGCATAATGCGCGTGTTTCATTGAAAAACGGCAGTTTTACGGATATTCCCGATTGGGCAAAAGATGAGATTGCGCCCGTTCTTGACGCAGGAATTGCGGCAGGTACGGCTGATGGGATTTTTTCGCCGTATGACGATGTAACAAAAGAGCAGATGAAGTTGTTTATCGAACGTGCATATGCCATTTTCGGAACAAACGAAAAAGATGATTTTTATGCGGCTGTTGACAAAGACCTTCTTGATACGCTCGAGATAAAGCCGGGACGTGTTATAGCAGGTTCGCTTTTTGACTTGCAGGATAAAGTTGATAATGAGATAAACGAAATAATAAAAGAAATCATAAAAAATCCGTATAAAAAAGGAAGCAAGGAGCAGAAAATAGCGGATTTTTATAAAAATCTGACGGATACGGAGAACAGAAACAAAGAGGGCATTGCTCCGATAAAGAAGTATATCGAAATGATAAACAATGCCGACAGTATTGAGGAGCTTGCAAAGGTGCAGACTGCCTTGCAAGATGAGATTTGCTATGCGCCGTTTACTGCATTTTCGATTAATGTGGATTTCAAGGACAGCACAAAATATATTCCTGTGTTTGGAACGTATGAGCCTGTTATGCCGAAAGATTTTTACGCAGGCGGAGTAGAACAAAAAGCGCCGTATTTGAAATATATAAAGAAGCTTTTTGAGCTTTCCGGTGAAGAAATGACCGATGAGGAACTGAATAAGTTCTGTGATTTTGAAGGCAAGCTTTCCGAAAGCAAAATGAATATTGAGGATATGGGCAATGTTGATAAGATATACAATATTTTAAGCCCCAAAGAAATACAGAAAATGTTACCGTCGTTTGATATTGCGGAGGTAATGGACGCATCGGGAATTAAACCCGAAGAAAAAATACTTGTTGCCGATTTGGGTGCGACAAAACAGTTTGCGAGCCTGTTCACAAATGAAAATCTCGGTGTGCTGAAAACTGCGGCAAAATTGGGCTTGCTTATGAATTACGGTGGAACGCTCAATACGGATTTTGCGGCGGCGGCTGATGAATTTACCGGCGAATATCTCGGTATTTCAGGCTCATATTCCGAGGAGGAAAGAGCGGTAATCAGCGTATCAACGGTAATGTCGGATTATTTGGGCGATATTTACGGAGAAAAATTTTTCTCCGAGGAAGCGAGAGAAAACGTCACCAAAATGATAGAGGATATTATCTCGGTTTACAAAGAACGTATAGATAATCTTGACTGGATGAGCGCCGAAACAAAGAAAAGGGCGAAAAACAAGCTTGATAAAATGGGCGTAAAGGTAGGCTATCCCGAAGGCGAAGGTTCATATCTCGATGACGTTGATATAAAGTCGTTTGCGGACGGCGGCAGTTGTTTTGATAATATAGTAGCAATATCAAAGGCAATGAAAGAAAATATGACGGAATACCAGGGAACGGAAGTGGATAAAACCGCATGGGAAATGACTCCGTATTCGGTAAACGCCTGCTACAGCGCAACCTCGAACGATATTACATTCCCGGCGGCAATTCTGCAGGCGCCGATGTATGACGTGAACGCTTCATATGAGGAAAACCTCGGAGCGATAGGCTATATTATTGCACATGAGATAACGCACGCATTTGACAATAACGGAGCAAAGTTTGATGAAAACGGCAATGCGGCGGACTGGTGGACTGCCGAGGATTATGCGGCGTTTGAAAAGCTGTGCGATAAGGTGCGGTATTTCTATGACAGATGCGAGTCAATCCCCGGTGTCCCGACCGACGGAAGCCTTACTTTGAGCGAGAACGTTTCGGATTTGGGTGCGGTGCAGTGTATTACAGAGGTTGTTTCACGTATGGAAAATCCCGATTATGAAAAGCTGTACCGTTCAATGGCGAGAGCTTGGGCAAGCACCAGAACGAGAGAATATGCGCAGTATGCGGCTGTGACGGACGTGCATTCGGACGAAAAACTCCGTGTAAACCGCACGGTGGTAAACTGCGATGAATTTTACGAAACTTTCGGCATAACCGAAAAGGACGGAATGTGGGTAGCTCCGCAGGAAAGAATACGGATTTGGTGATAATATGAATATAACGATAATACGTGCCACAAAGCGCAAAAACAGTAGTACGTACAATGCGGCGAAGTATTTGATTTCAAAACTTAGCGATGTAAACGAAGTATATGAATTCACACTGCCCGACGATATGCCGCACATATGCCGAGGCTGTTATATGTGCCTTGACGGCAAAGAGAACAAATGCGGCGGCTATGAGTATTTAAAGCCGATAAATGAGGCTTTTACCAAATCGGAACTGATTGTTTTCTGCAGTCCGGTGTGGTGTTTTCATACACCGGGGCAGATAAAGTCGTTTTTGGATCATTACGGCTTCAGGTGGCTGGTACATCGTCCGGATTTTGATATGAAAAATAAACAGGCGGTTGTAATCACAACCGCCGGGGGCGGCGGACTTAAATCCGCCGCAAAGGACGTAAAGGACAGTATGGATTACTGGGGCATTGCAAGAACATATACCGTAACTCATTCGGTATGGGGATATTCGTGGAACGATATGCCCGATAAGTTTAAAAATGCTTTGTTCAAAAAACTTGATAAAACGGCAAAGAAAATAGAAAAACATAAGAAACATCTGACGCCGTCGGTTAAGGTGAGATGTCTTTATAAGATGTTTAAAAAACTGCACCTGAAAGACAAGATGTGGAAGCTTGACAACGAGTATTGGAGGGAGCATTACGAAAAATGGAGTTTATAAATGTAAATGCCGAAAATATCGAAAACGAGCATATATGCTGTGCGATTTCAAATAACCGTGATATACAGGTGATGTCAAAGAAAAAGTGGCTGAGCGACAGATTTGCCGACGGACTTATTTTCAGAAAACTCAACGAGCGCGGGAAATGCTTTATAGAATACATTCCGGCTGAAAAGGCATGGGCGCCTGTCTGCGCCGACGGATATATGTACATAGACTGTCTGTGGGTTTCGGGTAAATTCAAAGGTATGGGATATTCAAACGCTTTGCTCGAAAGCTGTATTTCGGACAGCAAAGATAAAGGTAAAAAGGGACTTGTGATTTTATCATCGGATAAAAAGCGAGGATTTCTTGCGGACTCGGCATATCTTAAACACAAAGGCTTTTTGCTTGCCGATAAAGCGGAGCCGTATTTCGAGCTGTGGTATCTGCCGTTTTCTGACGATACAGACGTACCGCAGTTTGCAAAACAGGTAAAAACGCCTTGCATAGACGAAAAAGGTTTTGTTTTGTATTATACAAACCAATGCCCGTTTACGGCAAAGTATGTTCCCGTGATTGAAAATATCGCAAAAGAAAAGGGGTTTGATTTTAAGACGGTGAGAATAGAAACAATTAAACAGGCGCAGACCGCACCGTCGCCGTTTACGGCATACAGCCTGTTTTACAACGGTGAATTTGTAACGCACGAAATCCTTTCGGATAAGAAATTCATAAAAATTCTCGACAGTATCATTTGAGTGTACCGAGCGTGCAGAAACAGTGTAAAAAAGAAACATCTCGCTGAGATGTTTCTTTTTTAATCTTCTTTCTGCGGTTCGAATATATCTATTATTTTTGCATAAACATCATATGCGTTATGCTTAAAATGCTCTGCAAGCTTTTCCGCCTCGTCACGTGAACCGGCATAAAGCGACAGGTGCATAAGCTGTGTTTTGTCATCATCATAAAGCTCGCACTCTGCGCTGAACTCGTCCTTTCTTACGGGATATATACTGCTTCTGATTGCGTGTCTTAAACGCTCCTCGCGGTACATTTCCTTTATCGACTGCTGAATAGGCTCGCGTATGTATATCGGAATATGTACTTTGAAAAATTCGCCCGCATTTGCGCCTTTTTGTGTAACCTCAAACTTCTGCAGATGCGGCTCCTCAAGATATGCACGCACGTGCTCGGTATCGACAAGATTGGTCAGCGCTATCTGAAAGTCGTTGAAATTAATATTGCAGTTATTAAGCACAAGGTTTACAAGCTCGTTGTACGGCAGTGCGCTGTCGGCATTATTGAGTGTAAACAAAATTATAAACTGTATAAGAACAGAATCGTCAATTTCCTTTTGATAAAGCATATAAATACCTCCCGATTTAATACCTGTGCTATATTATAGCACAAAATTTGCAATAATACCATACCAATTTATAAAAATAATTGATTTAACCGCAAATTTGTGATAAAATCTATTAATGAAAGGGAGTGCTTACGTATGGCAAAGCTTACCGGAGAGGAAGAAAATGCAAGACTTTTAAAAATGTGCGAAACGGAAAACGCCTGCCGCCGAATGGGATACCGATACATAGCAGGGGTGGACGAGGCAGGCAGAGGACCGCTTGCGGGACCGGTGTATGCGGCGGCGGTTATATTGCCCGAGGGTTGTATGATAAAGGGAATAAACGATTCCAAAAAGCTTACGGAAAAAAAGCGTGAGGAACTGTTTGACGTTATATGCGAAAAGGCGTTGGCGTACTGTATTGCCGATGTGTCCGAAAAACGCATTGACGAGATAAATATTCTAAACGCAACCTTTGAAGCGATGAACAAAGCCGTATCGGGTCTTAAAATACATCCCGATTATGTATTAATAGACGGAAACAGAATAAAAGGAATGGAAATACCGCACGAAACAATAGTTAAAGGCGACGCAAAAAGCATTTCCATAGCGGCGGCGTCGATACTGGCAAAGGTGAGCCGTGACAGACAGATGTACAAGGAAGCCGTAAAATATCCCGAATACGGTTTTGACAAACACAAAGGCTACGGCACAAAGGCGCACTGCGATGCAATACTTAAGTACGGTCCGTGCGAGATACACCGCAGGACATTCTTAAAGAAAATAACAGGTGAAGTATGACTACGGCAAAGCAGATAGGCAACTGGGGCGAGCAGGCGGCGTGCGACTATCTTATCGATTGCGACTGCGATATACTGGAGCGCAATTTCAGCGCCGGACCGGGCGAGATAGATATAATTGCCCGTGATGATGAATGTACGGTGTTTGTTGAGGTAAAAACAAGAAAAAACAATAATTACGGTGAGCCGTCCGAGTATGTTGATTATAAAAAGCAACAGAGGATAATCAAAACGGCAATGTGCTATACGGACGTTATGAGCCGTGAAGTGAGATTTGACGTTATAGAAGTGTTTTATACGCTTTCAAACGGCGTGTTTAAGACAGTAAAAATCAATCATATTAAGAATGCGTTTTAAGAGGTGCTTGTTATGAAATATTCTGTATTTGACGCACACTGCGATACTCTGTGCGCCGTTCTTGACGGAGGAAAAAGCATAAAGAAAAACGATTGCCATATTGATTTGACCCGAATGAATGAATACGAAAAATATACGCAGGTGTTTGCGTGCTTTATTGCGCCCGAATACAGGCACTGTGCCGCACAGCGGTGCTTTGACTTGATAGATGCGTTTAAATGCAGCAAAATAAACGGGATTTTAAGCATAGAGGGCGGAGAGTGCATAGAAAGTGCGGAAATACTGCGTGAGTTTTACGAGGAGGGCGTGCGCATAGCGGCGCTCACGTGGAACGATACAAACCGTCTTGCCGCAGGAGCGGACGAAAAAGACGCCCAAAAAGGACTTACACACTTCGGTAAAAAGATTGTGCGTGAGATGAACAAGCTCGGAATGATTGTCGATGTGTCGCACCTTAACGATAAATCGTTTTATGAGGTTTGGGAAATGTCCGAAAAACCGATAATAGCTACACATTCCGACTCAAGAGCAGTATGTCCGCACAGGCGCAATCTGACGGACGATATGTTTCTTAAAATCTGCAAAAGCGGCGGAGTCTGCGGTATAAATTTTTATCCGCCGTTTCTTAATGAAAGCGGCAGGGCGGATATTGACGATATAATAAAGCACATAGAGCATTTTGTATCGCTCGGCGGTGAGGACGGAGTAGGAATAGGCGCAGATTTTGACGGCGTGGATTGTCTGCCTGAGGGGATTTGCGGCTGTGAGGATACATATAAGGTGTTCGACAGGCTTTTACAGCTGAATTACAGCGAGGAAGCCGTGGAAAAGATAAGCCATAAAAATTTTGAAAGAGTAATGACGGGAGTGATATAATGCCTAAGTTTTTTGTCCCGAGGGAAAACATCGGAGAGGAAAAAATAAGAATAACGGGCGGCGACGTTCAGCATATAGCAAGGGTTTTGAGAATGAACCCGAACGACAGGCTCACGCTTTGCGACGGCAGAGGAATTGATTACGAAACCGCAATAGAAGAAATAAGCGATAAAGAAATAATATGCACGATTTTATCACGTGAAAACAGCAAAACCGAGGCGGACATAGAGGTTACGCTTGTGCAGGGATTGCCGAAAGCAGCGAAGATGGATTATATAATTCAGAAAACGACCGAGCTTGGCATTTCAAGAATAATTCCGTGCACGCTTGCACGGTGCGTTGTAAAGCTTGAAAATAAAAAAGCCGAGGAGAAAAAAACGGAGCGCTGGAGAAAAATAAGCACCGAGGCGGCAAAGCAGTCGGGGAGGGGAGTTATTCCCGAAGTCTGCGAACCGCATACGCTTGATGCGGCAATAAAAGCGCTCGGCGAGTGCGATATTGTTTTTGTCCCTTACGAATGTGAGGAACAGACTTCGCTAAAAAGCGTACTCACCGCGTGTGAAAATCCGCATAAGGTCGGATTTATAATAGGTCCGGAGGGCGGATTTGATATTTCGGAAATAGAAAAGATAAGGAGTGCAGGCATACCGACAGTGACTCTCGGAAAACGTATTCTCCGAACGGAAACTGCCGGCGAGGCGGTGCTTGCGATGGTTATGTACGAGATAGGCGATATAAACAAATGCTGAAAATATTCACTATGAATGTGAGCGGTATAGATACGTCCGATAATTCGGTTTATGAAAAGCTGTCGGAAAAACGCCGTGAAAAGGTTGATAAAATCAAAAACGAATGCTCAAAAAAGCAATCGATAGGAGCTGAACTGCTGTTAAATACGGCAGTCTCGGAGGAGATGGGGAAGATAAAAACTCCCGTTTTGTGGGATTGCGGCGAGTACGGAAAACCGTATCTTACGGATTATCCCGATTTGCATATAAGCATAGCACATTCGGGCGATTATGCGGTGTGTGCTCTGTCCGATACGGAAATAGGCGTTGATATACAGTATATGCGTGATTTTAACGACTCTGTTATGCGCAGATGCTTTACCAGTTCGGAGACGGAAACGGTTAAAAATGCGGCGGATAAAAAGAGTGAGTTTTACAAATTATGGGTGCGAAAGGAAAGCTTTGCAAAAGCGGTCGGCAAAGGACTTATGCTTCCGCTTGGCGAAATACCCGTTACGGACGATAAAATAACGTATGACGGAAAACGGTATTTGCTTATAAATCAGAATTTTAGTGATAAAATGTATAAATTATGTGTGTGCAAATGCATATAATTTGCGAAGATTTTATGACAAAATTATAAAATTTTTAATATGGTATTGCAATATGAGCGAAAATGTATTAGAATATAGGTATATACAGTTAGGAGGAAAAAGTAAATGGATACGTTAAAGTTTGACTATTCAAGAGTACTGCCTTTTGTTGACAAACAGGAAATAGACAGTATGGCGAAGTTTGTAAAGGCGGCTCATGATACGCTTAACGACAAATCGGGATTGGGAAGTGATTTTCTCGGTTGGGTTGAGCTTCCGACAAATTATGATAAAGAGGAATTTGACAGAATAAAGAAAGCTGCCGATAAAATCCGCAGCGATTCGGATATTTTGGTTGTTATAGGAATAGGCGGTTCGTACCTCGGTGCGAGAGCGGCTGTGGAAATGCTTTCACATTCGTTCAGCGGCGCACTCACAAAGGAACAGAGAAAAGCGCCTATGGTAGTGTTTGCGGGAAACAGCATAAGCTCAACATATCTTGCCGATTTGCTGGAGCTTTGCGAGGGCAAGGACATTTCGGTAAACGTAATTTCAAAGTCGGGAACTACAACCGAGCCGGCAATAGCGTTCAGAATTTTCAAGGAACTTCTTGAAGAAAAGTACGGAAAAGAAGAAGCAAAGGGCAGAATATATGCCACAACAGATAAGGCAAAGGGCGCATTAAAGACTCTTGCGGACGCAGAAGGCTACGAAACATTCGTTGTTCCCGATGATGTAGGCGGACGTTTCAGCGTTCTTACGGCGGTAGGTCTTTTGCCGATAGCCGCAGCAGGCATTGACATAGACGAGATGATGAGAGGCGCGCGTGACGCTCAGAATAAGTATGCCGAGCCGGAGCTTGACAAAAACGAGTGTTATCAGTATGCCGCAATCAGAAACATTCTTGCAAGAAAAGGTAAGACGGTTGAAATGATGATTAATTTCGAGCCGGCACTGCATTATTTCGGCGAATGGTGGAAACAGCTCTACGGCGAGAGCGAGGGTAAGGAGCATAAAGGAATATTCCCGGCAGCCGCAGATTTCTCAAGCGACCTGCATTCAATGGGTCAGTATATCCAGCAGGGACAGCGCCTTATGTTTGAAACGGCAATATTGGTTGACGAGCCGAGAAAGAATGTTACAATAAAGTCAACGGAGGATAACCTCGACGGACTGAACTTCCTTTCGGGCAAAACGGTTGATTATGTAAATTCAAAGGCGGCACAGGGTACTGCTCTTGCACACGTTGACGGCGGTGTTCCCAATCTTGCGGTAAGAGTACCCAAGCTTGACGCATACAATTTCGGATATATGGTATATTTCTTTGAAAAGGCGTGCGGCATTTCGGGATATATTCTCGGAGTAAATCCGTTCGATCAGCCGGGTGTTGAAGCATACAAAAAGAATATGTTTGCGCTTTTGGGAAAACCCGGTTACGAAGATATGAAGGCAGAAATAGAAAAAAGACTGTCCGAATAACTGAAAGACAGCCGATGAAATCGGCTTAAAAATATTATAAAAAGGAGGAAGATTAACTATGGTTGAACTTCTAATTGGCAAAAAAGGCACAGGAAAGACAAAGTCATTGCTTGAAAAGGTGAATAACGCTTTGTCGGTAGCAAAGGGTAATGTTGTATTTATCAGCAACAATACTTCTTCAAATATGTATGACATCAGCTCAAAGGTAAGAATGGCTGACACATCTGATTTTGAAATCAAGACCTACAGCGAATTTCTCGGATTTATCTGCGGTATCATAAGCCGTGACTACGATATTACAAATATCTTTGTAGACGGTACATTTAAAATTGTCGGAAGCGATAATCTTGACGGCTTTGAAGAATTTCTTAACAGACTTCAGGAAGTCAGCACAAAATTCAACATATCGTTTGTATTGTCGGTAAGCATCGACGCAGACGCAGCTCCCGAATATATCAAGAAGCTGGCGTAAATCCATATTATCGGAGGTTATTTGTAAAATGCAGTATCATAGCACGAGGGATAAAAGCATATCGGTAAGCTCAGCCGAGGCAATAAAGAAAGGTCTGAGCGCAGAGGGCGGCTTGTTCGTCCCCGACAGCTTTCCCCGGGTAAGTTTAGATGAAATTCAGTCGCTTGCGCAGAAAACATATACGGAGCGTGCAAAATTTGTTTTGTCAAAGTATCTGACCGACTTTACTGAGGAGGAGCTTGACAAATGCGTGAACAGTGCATACACTAAGGAAAAATTTGAAACAGATGCAATCGCACCTGTGTATAAGCTGAACAATTCGGCATATTTCCTTGAGCTGTGGCACGGTCCTACATGTGCGTTTAAAGATATGGCGCTTCAGATTTTGCCGCATTTTATGACTGTTTCCATGAAGAAAACGAATGAAGATAAGGAAATAGTTATACTTGTTGCAACGTCGGGCGATACGGGAAAGGCAGCATTGGAGGGCTTTAAGGACGTCAACGGAACAAGAATTATCGTGTTCTATCCGGCTGACGGCGTAAGCGAAATCCAGAAACTGCAAATGGTAACGCAGGAGGGTAACAACGTTTCCGTTGCGGCGGTAAAAGGCAATTTTGACGATGCGCAAAACGGCGTCAAAAAGATTTTCACCGATGAAAAGTATGCGGGGCTTCTTGCGAGAAACCAATTTAAGCTCTCGAGCGCAAACTCGATAAACTGGGGCAGACTTGTTCCGCAGATTGTATATTATTTTTCCGCTTATGCAGATATGCTTAATAATAACGAAATTAAATGCGGCGATAAAATAAATATCGTAGTTCCGACAGGTAATTTCGGTAATATTCTGGCGGCGTATTATGCAAGCAGAATGGGATTGCCGGTTGCAAAGTTTATCTGTGCGTCAAATGAGAATAATGTACTTACCGATTTCATAAGAACGGGTGTTTATGATAAATTGCGTGATTTCCACACAACAATATCTCCGTCTATGGACATTCTTATTTCATCAAATCTCGAAAGATTTTTGTATGAGCTTACAGACAGGGACGATAAGCAAATTTCCGAGTGGATGAAGTCTTTGAACACTGAAGGAAAATATGAAGTAACGGACGCCGTAAAGGCAAAGCTTAAGGATTTGTTCTGGGCAGGCTGTGCCGATGATGCGGAAACAATGCAGTCTATAAAGCAGTGTGCAGACGAATACGACTACGTAATGGATACACATACTGCGGTTGCAAAATCGGTTTATGACAAGTATGCCGCAGAAACGGGCGATACAACAAAAACAGTTATCGCATCAACCGCAAGTCCGTTCAAGTTTAATCAGAGCGTGCTTATAGCATTGGAAAATCATAATTTCGTTGCAGGCAAGGACGAATTCACATTGCTTGAAGAATTATCCGAAAAGAGCGGAATGAATATTCCCAAATCATTGTATGAGCTTAAGGATAAGTCACCCATATACAATCTGGTGTGCGAAAAACAGCAGATGCAGCAGGTAGTAAGCGACTTTTTGATGATAGAATAAATTTTAAACACAATGAGGAAACTGCTTTAATTTAAAGCGGTTTCCTTGTTTTGTGAAATAACAGGAGGATTTATGAATAATACAGCAGAATTAAAGAAAAAGCTTGCCGACGGAGCTTTCGGCGATGAGCTGGCGTATCTTTATGTGTGCGACGTAGCAGACACAAAAAAGTATGCCGACAGATACATAGAAGTTATAGACGGTCTTGAGGAAATATTCGGAAAGGCTGATGAGGTAGCACTGTTCAGCGCACCGGGCAGAACGGAAATAGGCGGAAACCATACCGACCATCAGCACGGCTGTGTGCTTGCGGGCAGTGTAAATCTTGACGTTATCGCCGCTGTTAAGTTAAACGGCACAAATGAAGTAAGAATAAAATCGCAGGGCTATGATATGGACGTAATAGACCTTGACGATCTGGAAATACATAAAGATCAGTACGGAAAAGCAATTTCGCTTATAAGAGGCGTTTTAAAAAGCTTTAAGGACAGAGGATACAAGCTTTGCGGATTTGACGCATACACCGTTTCGAGCGTGCTTAAAGGCTCGGGATTGTCGTCATCGGCGGCTTTTGAGGTGCTTGTCGGCACTATCGTAAATAGCCTTTTTGCAAATAATGAGGTGAGCGTTGTCGAGGTTGCTCAGATAGGTCAGTTTGCGGAAAACGTTTATTTCGGAAAGCCGAGCGGATTGCTCGATCAGATGGCATCATCGGTAGGCTCGGTTGTTGCAATAGATTTTAAGGACGTTAAAAAGCCTGTGGTAAGAAAGGTTGAATTTGACCTTGCAAAGCATGGCTATGCGCTCTGTATAGTGGACAGCGGTGCAGACCATGCCGACCTTACTCATGAGTATGCGGCTATTCCGGCTGATATGAAAGCCGTTGCGGCATATTTCGGAAAAGAGTTTTTGCGTGACGTTGACGAAAACGAGTTTTTCGCAAATCTTAAAAAGGTAAGAGCGGCACTGAATAATGACCGTGCAATATTGAGAGCAATACACTTCTTCGGTGATAACAAAAAAGCACAGGAGGAGGCTGCGGCGCTTGAAGCAGACGATTTTGACAAGTTCTTAAAGCTTAACAAGGAATCGGGAAGAAGCTCATATATGTATCTGCAGAACATATATGCCGCAAGTATGCCCGAGTCGCAGGCTGTATCGCTTGCGCTTGCGCTTTGCGATGAAATATTGGGCGACAGAGGCTCGTACCGTGTTCACGGCGGCGGCTTTGCCGGTACGGTACAGGCGTTTGTTCCGCTTGATATGCTTGATGAATTTAAGAAAAAAACAGAAGCCGTATTGGGCGATGGAATGTGTTACGTTCTGTCAATCCGTCCTATCGGCGGATATGAATTGAAATAATATGCAAAAGAGCAGTATGCCCCCTGTGGGCGGACTGCTTTTGCATTAGGCGGTAACGGAGGGTATTATGAACGATAAAGAATTGTATGAAAAGCTGACGCTTAAAAGGCGTAATGTTTATAAGGAAACAACGGCAGAGGAAAAGTCTGAAATGACAGAACTGTGCCGTGAGTACATAGACTTTTTGAATAACGGAAAAACAGAGCGTGAGTGTGTAAAACTCATTACCGATTATGCCGAAAAGAACGGTTTTGTACCGCTTTCGGAAAAAGAAACGCTTAAAGCCGGAGATAAGGTTTATGCGGTAAACCGCGGCAAAAACGTGCTTATGGCGGTTGTCGGAAGTGAGGATATAAGGGAGGGTGTTAATATAGCAGGTGCGCATATAGATTCGCCCCGTCTTGACTTAAAGCAAAATCCGCTTTACGAAAGCACCGATATGGCACTTTTGAAAACGCATTATTACGGCGGTATAAAGAAATATCAGTGGATGGCAATTCCGCTTGCGATACACGGCGTTGTTATAACGGCTGACGGCAATAAGATTGAACTTGCCGTGGGCGAAAAAGATGATGATCCCGTATTTTGCATAACCGACCTTCTTCCGCATCTGGCAAAGGATCAGATGTCGAAAAGAATGTCGGAGGGAATAGAAGCCGAAAATATGAACGTGCTGATAGCCGGTATGCCCGATGGCGGCGATGACGTCAAAGAAAACGTAAAATTTGCCGTGCTTAAGCTTTTGAATGAGCGCTACGGCATTACCGAAAAGGATTTTCAGAGTGCGGAAATAGAAGTTGTTCCGGCGGCAAAAGCAAGAAATGTCGGATTTGACGAAAGCTTTGTCGGCGGTTACGGACAGGACGACAGAGTGTGTGCGTTTACAACGTTAAAGGGTATACTTGATACAAAGGCTCCGAAAAAGACGGCGATAGCGTTTTTTGCCGATAAAGAAGAAATAGGCTCAATGGGAAACACAGGCTCACAGAGTGCATTTATGCAGATGATGATTGCCGAAATAACCGAAAAAGTGTCGGGCAGCTGTTCCGTAACATCATATAACAGGGTTATTTCAAACTCGGCTTGTATGTCATCGGACGTAAGTGCGGCGGTGGATCCGAATTACGAATCCGTTTCCGAAAAGAACAATGCTTCCTTTGCCGGATACGGTGTTGCGATAATAAAATACACGGGCGCAAGGGGAAAGTATGACTCCTCGGACGCAAATGCGGAGTTTGTGTATAAAATCGGAAAGATACTTGATGATAACGGCGTAATCTGGCAGACGGGCGAGCTTGGCAAGGTTGACCAGGGCGGCGGCGGCACGATAGCGCAGTATGTCGCAAATCTCAATATGGACGTTATCGATTGCGGCGTGCCGGTGCTTTCAATGCACGCACCGTTTGAGGTGACCGCAAAAAGCGATGTGTATATGGCTTATCGGGCATATAAGGCATTTTATAAAGACAGATAAAAAAACACGGTGTAAAATTTTTTTACACCGTGTTTTTTGTTTATCAGAATGAGGAAATGCAAATTAATGACGCAACGCCAAGAATTATACCTATAACGCTCTTTACCGACAAGCGTTCTTTAAAGACAATTGCTCCGACAATTGCCGCTATTATCGTTGCGCCGCCGTTGATGAACGTAAAGAGTATTGCTGAGGAAATAAGCGACGCTGATATTGTGGCAAGCTGATTTACAACAAAAACGGCAAAAGCAAGCGTTGCGGCGAAAAATACAAGCTTTTTCGGGAACGGTTTTTTCTCGGCGCTGTCCTCGTTTTGCGGTTTGTTAATAAATGTCATAATTGCAAGCAAAACCGCCGGTACAAAGAATGTGAAGAATGAAAACAGCGACACGTTTCCGTCGGGTACACGGTGCGCAAAAAGCTTCTGGAAAAACATTGTCATACCGTTTGCAAAGAATGTTCCTATCAACAGCAAAAATCCCTTGAGCGTGAACGTACCGTAAATTTCTTTGGATGAGCCTATAAGCAGATACGCCGAGAATAAAAGCACGGCAATGCTTGCCACTTGTATAAACGACATCGGCTCATTGAATACAAAAACCCCCGCAACACACGGAATTATCAGACCTGCTGTGGAAAATACAGAATTAAGAACAACGGTTCCGTAATGATATGAGCGCAGACTTAGCAATGAACACATTGCAAGCGATATACCCGACAGCGACGATATTATTACCGTTTCGGCGTTCAGCCCGGAAAAATCGTGCATAATTACAAAAATAAGAGCCGAAAAAAACGAGGAAAATGTCATTGACATTGTAACGTATTTTGCGTACGGCGTTTTTGACGAGGCAATGAGATTGCTTGCCTGCTTGGAGTAATAGCTCTGCACCACCCGCATTACCATTATAATCGCTATGTATAACACTACCATAAATAATAACCACCTTTTATTTTTGATAAAATTAATATATCACAGCGAATATGGCAAGTCAATAAATCCGCTTACGAAAAACTTTCGTAAAAATCGTCGGCATATGTTATTGAATTTTTTTCGGTTTGCTGTTATACTTACATTATGAGGGGGATTTATTATGACTCTTAAGGACATTGCAAAGGAAGCGGGCGTTTCGGTGGGAACGGTGTCAAAGGCGTTTGCGGGCAGTGATGAGATAGGCATAAAGACACGTGAGAGGATTTTTGACATTGCAAGAAGAAACGGCTGTTATGAAAAATATAAAAAGGATAAGTATTCTCAAAAGGTGATTGCGATTATCTGCCCCGAGCTCGGGAGTGAGTTTTACACGAGAATAGTAGACGAGTTTGAAAAATATTTAAACAGTAAGTACGGAGCGGTTGTAAATATTTCGATAAGCCGATTCGACTCGGAACGTGAGAAGGAGCTTTTCGAGTATCACGCATTCGTGCAGAAGGTTGACGGAATAATCGTGATAGGTGCGGCGGAAAAGATAGTGAATTCGGGTTATGTGCCGATGATACTTATGGATACGGAGTCAAAAAATTTCGATAAAGTCGGCTGGGATATGAAAAAAGCCATAATGGAGGCTGTGAAATATCTCAAAGACAGAGGTCATACCGAGATAGGCTATATAGGCGAAAAACGTACTCACGGAAAGTATGAGGGGTATGTTTCGGCGATGAAAGAATACAAGCTTGAGTCTAAGAACGAATATGTGAAAGTAAGCGAAAAACGCTTTGAGGACGGCGGCTATGAGGCAATGTCAGAAATCATATCGGGCGGCGTACTGCCGACGGCGATTATCGCCGCATACGATTATATGGCGATAGGCGCTATACGCTGTATAAAAGAACACGGTTTAAGCGTGCCGGGAGATATATCGGTTATGGGTATAGACAACATATCTGCCGACCGATATCTCGATATTCCGCTTACCTCGATACATATACCGTTTGACAATCTGTTTGAGTCGGCGGCAGATATGCTTATGAAAAAAATAAACAACAAATATTACGTATCGGACTCCGACGTTATAGCGCAGTGCGGAATTATAGAACGCAAGTCTGTGCGTGACATCAGAGAAACTCTGTCATAAATTTCCAATATCGTTTCGGCATATGCGTCATACGGCATCGCTCGTTATGGCGCTCTTTTATTTCAATCGTATCATAGAAATTCTTCCACATTTTTCGGTATTCGCTCTCCGAGTCGCTCAGATGCAGAACGGGAATATTTACGCCCTCGTGTATCAGACAGGTTTTTCCGTTGTAGACAAGACATTGATTTCTTGCGGTATCGTGAATGATGAACGGTATAGAGGAATAACGCTTGCGAAAATGTGCGGAAATGAGCGGTAAAACATTGTTTTTCGGCTCTATACGGCTGTAATATACGCCGTTTTCGAGCTCCGAAAACCGCACAAACCCCGTGTATAAATGTGCCTCGCTGCCTACGGCTTGGGAGGCGGAAACCACTTTGTTCACACACTCGATCGTAAGGTGGCTGTTCACGCTTTTTTTGAACTTCATACAGGCACGGATATAATTAAAAATATGCATTTCTTTGTCGGGAGTGTTTGACAAGAAACAGCGGTACAGGTCAAACAGGGGACGGTCGCCCGAATCGGAAAGGACTCTGTTTAATACACGCTCTGACTTGGTGGCATCCGTGTGCGTATGAATATATTCCGCGCCGAGCGACTGCTGACCGTTTTCGGTGCTTTCGATTGAACAGGGGAAAAGATGCAGTTCAAAGCTTTCAAAAACAGCCGTAAGCAGTCCTTCAAAAGTGCCGTCGTAAAGATATATTATATTTCGCCTATCAGACATCTTATTTTTTCCTCCCTTGAAGGCTCGTCAAAAAAGCTTATCTGCGCACTTCCTTCTGCGGCAAGCAGTGCGGCGGCGGTGTATTCGCTCTTTAAGCGCAGATTGTTGTATGTTTTTCCGTTTACGGTTATAAAGTATCGGGCACGTTTCATTGAAATGCGCATTTTTTTCAAATCCTCAAACGACAGGCGTGTGTAGCGCCGTGCTTTTGCTATTTTGAGCGCACTTCTTACGCCTATTCCGGGTATGCGCAAGATCATTTGATACGGCGCCGTGTTTATTTCAACGGGGAATAATTCCGGGTGGCGCAGCGCCCATTCGCATTTCGGGTCGACAAGCGTGCTGAAATTGGGGTTTTTATCGTCTAAAAGCTCATCTGCACGAAATCCGTAATACCGCAAAAGCCAGTCCGCCTGATACAGCCGATGCTCACGCAAAAGCGGCGGCGAAACGGTCGGCAAAAGCGGATTTTTGCCGAGCGGAACATACGCCGAGAAGAACACACGCTTAAGCGAAAAAGTATCGTACAGGTTTTGCGAAAGCGTAAGAATTGTCTTGTCGCTTTCGGGAGATGCTCCGATTATCATCTGCGTGCTTTGCCCTGACGGAACAAAGGACGGTGCGTGTTTGTATACGGCGATTTCCTGCTTTGACTGAACAATTGATTTTTTTATCTGCTTCATCGGTGCGAGAATGTTCTCTTTTGTTTTCTGAGGTGCAAGGGTTTTTAAGGAATTTGCGGACGGCAGTTCGATATTTACGCTCATTCGATCGGCTAAAAGACCGAGCTTTGCTACAAGCTCCGCCGATGCGCCGGGAATTGATTTTGCATGGATATATCCGTTGAATTTATACTTGTTGCGCAGAATGGAAAGCGTTTCTATCATAAGCTCCATAGTGTGGTCGGGACTTTTTACAACGGCGCTCGATAAAAATAATCCCTCTATATAATTGCGCTTGTAAAATTCAATCGTAAGCTGTGCAATCTCGTTCGGCGTGAAAGCCGCACGTTCGACATCGTTGGACGAGCGGTTAATGCAGTATTGACAGTCGTAAATGCAGAAGTTTGTAAGCAGTATTTTCAAAAGCGAAATGCACCGCCCGTCTGCCGCAAAGGAATGGCAAATACCGGCTTTTGAGCCTGTTCCGATTCCGTTGTTGGAGTTCTTTCTCTGTGAGCCGGAGGAGGAACAGGAGGCGTCATATTTTGCGGCGTCGGAGAGAATACGTAGTTTTTCGGATATGTCCATTGAAATCACCTCTGAATACAGCATATCACACAAACAAACGTTTGTCAAATAAAATTTCGAGTATAATCGTAAAAATACGGCAGAAACTGAAAATATATTGATTTTACGAGGTGGAAGTATGCTTACAGGAATTACTGCAATAGCACAATTGGTTTTTACAATAATAGTCGGAATGTACTTTTTCGGAAAGCTCAGGAGCGAGGGCATAAGCGGAAATGCAAACAGCGAGGACGCACGCAAAAAAGCGCAGAAATTAAACGCAATGAGAAAAATTTCATTGAGCGAGCCTTTGAGCGAAAAGGCTCGTCCGAAGAAAATGGAGGAAATAATCGGGCAGGAGGACGGAATTAAGGCGCTTAAAGCGGCGCTTTGCGGAAAAAATCCTCAGCACGTTATAATATACGGACCTCCGGGGGTGGGAAAGACCGCCGCCGCGAGGATTGCGCTTGAGGAGGCAAAAAAGAGCGAGGGTACGCCCTTTATGAAAAACGCACGGTTTATCGAAGCGGACGCAACGATTATGCGGTATGACGAACGTAGCATTGCCGATCCGCTTATCGGCTCCGTGCACGATCCGATATATCAGGGCGCGGGAGCATACGGAAACGCAGGCGTGCCGGAGCCTAAGGAGGGTGCGGTATCGAGAGCGCACGGCGGAGTGCTGTTTATAGATGAGATTGGCGAATTGCAGACAATGCAGATGAACAGACTGCTCAAGGTGCTTGAGGACAGAAAGGTTATTTTTGAAAGTGCATATTATTCAAGCTCGAATAAAAATATCCCGACCTATATTCACGATATTTTCAAAAACGGACTTCCGGCGGATTTCCGCCTTATAGGCGCAACCACAAGAAAACCGGAAGAAATTCCCGAGGCAATACGCTCAAGATGTGTGGAGATATTCTTTAACGAACTTACCTTTAACAACATTACGGAAATTTTGAGAAACGCCGTGGATAAGCTGGGAATAAAGGCAGACGAGGGCGTTGTCGAGAATATTGCGCAGTATTCAAAATCGGGGCGTGACGCCGTAAAGATATTGCAGACCGTAGTAAACACGGTAATCCTTGAGGGAAGGGACTGTGCGGAAATATCCGATGTGGAATGGGTTGTAAAATGCTGCCGATACGAGAAAGTGCGACGCAGTTATACGGAAAGGGACGAGCAGATTATAGATATATCCGTCCTGAAACCGAACGGACAAATTTAAAACAATAAAATAATTTTAAAAAAATGCTTGCATTATGGAATTGTTTGTGTTATAATATGTGAATGGTGATTATAGTTTGTGCGAAAGAGTGGGTTAACCCACTCTTTCATCTTTATTATAAAAAAAACGGAGGTACAAATGGCAAATAAGATTGAAACTCTGGCGCTGGAGATCGGCGAGGGCGTGGGCGAAAACACAGGCATATACGTTGTTGACGTTTCGTATAAGAAAACGGACGGGAAAAACGTGCTGTGCTTTTATATAGATAAGGAAGGCGGAGTCGGAATAGACGACTGCGAAAGCTTTTCGAGAGCCGTTGAGGCGGAGCTTGACAGATGCGATCCGATAGATGGCGAGTATTCACTTGAGGTATCGTCCCCGGGTGCGGACAGACAGCTTAAAAAAGAGCGTGAATTTCTGTACTATACGGGACGTGAGGTTGACGTTAAGCTTTATAAGGCGCTAAACGGCAAAAAGGAGTTTTCGGGAATTTTGAAAAAATACGAAAACAACAGCGCCGTGATTGACACAGACGGCGAAGAACTTATTATACCGATAAAAGATGCGGCATATATAAGACTGCATTTTGAATTTTAAAGGGAGGATTTTGGAAAATGAATAAGGAATTACTTGAAGCGCTTACTGCTCTTTGCAACGAAAAAGGCATAAGCCCCGATGTTATAATCGACGCTTTGAATGCGGCGCTTGTTGCGGCGTACAAGAAAAATTTTGACTCGGCACAGAACGTTGAGGTATCTATTGACCGTGAAAAGGGAAACGTAAAGGTAATGGCGCAGAAAACGGTTGTTGACAAGGTGGAGAACGAACTTGAGGAAATCTGCCTTGACGATGCAAAAGCAATAAGCGGCGGCTATGAAATAGGCGATGTTGTAAACATAGAGGTTACGCCGAAAAACTTCGGCAGAATTGCCGCAATGACCGCAAAGCAGGTGGTAACACAGCGCATAAGAGAAGCGGAGCGCGGAATTATCTACAGCGAGTACATTGAAAAAACGAACGAGGTCGTATCGGGAACCGTTTCGAGAATGGAACGCGGAAACGTATTTGTTGACATCGGCAAAATTGAGGCGATGCTCCCGGCAAACGAACAGGTACACGGAGAAACATATGAAGTACATCAGCCGATTAAGTGCTATGTAAGCGAAGTCAAAGACGGAACAAAAGGCACGCAGATAATTCTTTCGAGAACCCATCCGGGACTTGTAAAGAAACTGTTTGAAACCGAAGTTCCCGAAATTCAGGACGGAATAGTGGAAATAAAGAGCGTTGCACGCGAGGCAGGCTCAAGAACAAAAATAGCTGTTGCATCAACCGATCCGGACGTTGATCCTCAGGGTGCATGCATAGGTCCTAAGGGAATGAGAGTACAGCACATAGGCGATGAACTGAAAAACGAAAAAATAGATATAGTAAAGTGGAGTGAGGACCCTGCCGAGTTTATAGCGGCAAGTCTGTCACCGTCGGAGGTTATTTCAACCGAAATAAACGAGGAAGAAAAAAGCGCACACGTAAAAGTACCCGAAAATCAGCTTTCTCTGGCAATAGGAAAAGCAGGTCAGAACGTAAGACTTGCGGCAAGGCTTACAGGCTGGAAGATAGACATATCGGCTGAATAAGGGAGCGTGAATATGAAACACGTACCGTTAAGAATGTGCGTTGCCTGCCGCAGTATGAAGCCGCAAAGTGAGCTGATACGCATAGTAAAAAACGGCGGCTCGATCGAGCTTGACACGGAAAAGAAAAAATTCGGGCGCGGCGCATATATATGCCGCTCAGCCGAATGTATACAAAAAGCCGAAAAGAAAAACCTTCTCGCAAAGCATTTTAAATGTAATGTTGATAAGGAAATATACACATCGGCGGAGGAAACGGTTTGAACGATAAAATACTTTCAATGTCAGGAATGGCAAGGCGTATGCGGAAAGTCTCCTCGGGGGGATTTATTACCGAAAAATCCATAAAAAGCGGAGCTGCAAAGCTTGTGATACTTGCATGCGACGCGGCGGAAAACACAAAAAAATCCGTGAAAAACTTATGCACGTTTTATAATGTGCCCTGCATAGAATATTCGGATATGTTCTCGCTCGGCAAGTGCATAGGTACGGAGGCAAGAGCGGTTATTTCGATAAACGATACAGGGATTGCCAAAGCGGTTTCGGATATATATAGCAGATCATTCGGTGAATGTAAGAAAGGGTGATGATAATGACAGATACTATAAAACTCGGAGAAATTTCAAAAAAAATCAAGATAACCAATAAGGAACTTATTGCAAAGCTGGCTGAATTCGGCATAGAATGTAAAAGTGCGGCGTCGGTAATCACGGAGGAGCAGGCAAGCCTTATATTTGATATCTATACTCAGCTCCATGAGGAGTCGGAGGAGGATATAATAGCCGCAAGAGAAGAAGCTTTACAGGCAAAGGCAAAAGCCGAGCAGCAAGAAGAAACGGCTGAAGAAGTTAAGGAAGAAACTCCTGCGCCAAAAGACGAAAAGTCGGCGGAAAAACCCGTAAAAGAGGAAAAGAAAGCTCCCGCTAAAAAGGAAAGCGCTCCGAAAGAGGAGAAAAAGCCTGCCGAACAGCCTAAAAAGGAAGAGAAAAAGAAGCATTACAATCAGGCTAAGAAACAGACGGGACACAAGATTGATTTATCAAATATCGACAGAACAAATACCGAGGCGGAATACGTTGTAACCGCAGAGGAGCATAAGCGTGTTGTTGATACGAGAACGTCGAATGTCGATCTGGATAAGATTGCGTCAAGCGAAAGAATAGAGGATATGGTTCCTGACAATATTAATGTACAGGAACACGGCAGAAACAGAAACAAAAAAGGAAAGAATAACTTCAACCAGGAAAATATCCAAAAGAAAAAGCAGGAGAAAAAGCCGCCTAAGAAGATAATTCCGAAAAAGGTAATAACAGAGGTGGAAATCCCCGAAACAATAACCGTAGGCGAGTTTGCGCAGAAGATAGGCAAACCCGGTGCGGAGGTTGTAAAGAAACTGTTTATGCTCGGCGTTATGGCTACAATGAATCAGTCGATAGATTTCGATACGGCGGCGCTTATCGGCGATGATTTCGGCATAGAAGTAAAGCAAGAGGTTGTTGTAACAAAAGAGGATATGCTCTTTATGGATACCGAGGAGGAGGATAAGGCAGAGGATCTCGTACCACGTCCGCCGGTAGTTGTCGTTATGGGTCACGTTGACCACGGTAAGACATCACTCCTTGACGCAATAAGAAACGCAAATGTAACCTCGACCGAGGCGGGCGGTATAACACAGCATATAGGCGCATACAGCGTGCGCTTGGATGACCGTGACATAACATTCCTCGATACGCCGGGTCATGAGGCTTTCACGACAATGCGTGCAAGAGGTGCGCAGGTAACGGATATTGCTATACTTGTGGTTGCGGCTGACGACGGTATAATGCCCCAGACAATAGAGGCAATAAACCATGCAAAAGCGGCGGGAGTAACAATAATAGTTGCTATAAATAAGATTGATAAAGATGGCGCAAACCCCGACAGAGTTAAGCAGGCGCTTGTGGAATACGATCTCGTACCCGAGGAATGGGGCGGAGATACGGTTGTAGTTGAGGTGTCGGCAAAGAAGCATCAGAATATAGACGGACTTCTTGAAATGGTACTTCTCGTGGCTGATATGAAAGAGCTTAAGGCTAATCCGAACAGAAGCGCACACGGTACGGTAATCGAGGCACGTGTGGATAAGGGCAAAGGTCCTGTTGCAACGGTGCTTGTTCAGAACGGTACGCTTAAAGTCGGCGATATAATCATTGCCGGTACGGCGGTCGGCAGAGTGCGTGCAATGGTAAACGACAAGGGCAGACGTGTAAAGACGGCAGGTCCGTCAACCCCAGTTGAAATACAGGGATTTGGCGAAGCGCCGTCGGGCGGAGACCGCTTAACGGTTGTTTCAAACGAAAAGCTTGCACGTGACGTTGCGGAGCAGAGAAAGCAGGAAATGCAGGAGGATAAGTTTAACTCCGTTGTAAAAGTATCGCTCGATAATTTGTTCTCACAGATAGACGAGGGCAATATGAAAGAGCTTGACGTTATTATAAAAGCAGACGTTCAGGGTTCGGTTGAGGCTGTAAGACAGTCGCTTGAAAAGCTGTCGAACGACGAGGTGCGCGTGCGTGCAATCCACGGCGGAGTCGGTGCAATAAACGAGTCGGACGTTATGCTTGCAAATGCGTCAAACGCTATTATTGTCGGCTTTAACGTGCGCCCCGACGCAGGCGCTGTAAGCGCAGCGGAACAGCAGGAGGTAGATATTCGCCTTTACAGAGTCATCTACCAGGCAATCGAAGAAATAGAAGCCGCAATGAAGGGTATGCTCGAGCCTGAATTTAAGGAAACAATGCTCGGCTATGCGGAGGTAAGACAGACATTTAAGGTTTCTTCTGTCGGAACTATTGCCGGCTGTTACGTAACGCAGGGCAAGATACAGCGTAATGCAGAGATACGTCTTGTGCGTGACGGTATTATCATACACGAGGGTAAAATCGACAGCTTAAAGAGATTTAAGGACGATGCAAAAGAGGTAACGGAAAACTTTGAGTGCGGTATCGGCATAGAGAACTTTAACGATATTAAAGAGGGCGATGTTATCGAGTGCTTCATTATGGAGGAAATAAAAAGATAACCGTATGAATGGAGAGCAATATGGCAAGAATTGATAAAATAAATGAAGAGGTACGCCGTGAACTGGCACAGGTGATACGAAATCTGAAGGATTCACGTATTCCGATGATGACAAGCGTTGTATCGGTAAGCGTTACAAACGACCTGCGCTATGCAAAAGCATACATTTCGGTTATGGGCGATAAGGAAACTCAGAAAAAGGCAATGGAGGGTCTTAAAAGCGCCGCAGGCTATGTACGCCGTGAAATAGGCAAAAAGATAGATTTGCGCTATACGCCGGAGTTTATATTTGAGCTTGATAACTCGATTGAACACGGTGCGCATATAGAGAGCCTATTGAAGAAATTTAACACTAAATCCGAATGACGGAGAGATTTTATGAATAAAGTAATTGAAAAAATCAATAACGCACGCTCTGTTGCGGTTCTTCCGCATATAAACGAGGACGGTGACGCTTTAGGAACGTGCTTTGCATTTGCAGAGGTTATGCGCCGTCTGGGGAAAACAGCAGTGGTTTATGTGAGTGAAATTCCGGAAAAGCGTCTTGAATTTATGGGTGCGGATTATGTTGTGTATGATGAAAACAAAACATACAAGCATGATCTGTGCGCTTGCCTTGACTGCGGAGATTTGCAGAGAATAGGCAAAAGGGTGAAGCTTTTCAATGAAATAAACAACAGCATAAATATTGACCACCACGCCACAAACACAAATTTTGCGGACGCAAATTATGTCTGCGGAGGAGTGAGTGCGGCGGCAGAGGTATTGTATTGCGTGTTTGAGGAAATGGGAATTAAGCTTGAGAAAAGCGAGGCGGAACACCTTTACACCGCAATATGCTCCGATACTGGCAGCTTTAAGTACAGCAGTACAAGCCCGAAAACCATGCGCATAGCGGCGGAACTTATGGAGTACGGTATCAATTTCCCCGAAATAGAGCATAAATTATTCGATTGTCGTTCATATAATGCGGAATTGATGAGCGCAGAGGTTACAATGGGAATGAAAATCTATGAAAACGGCAAAATAGCCGTTGTAACCGTGCCTGACGAACTGTATGAAAAGTACGGCATAGAGATAAAGGACGCTCCTAATATGGTGGACATACCGAGATGTATAGAGGGCGTTGAAACTGCCGTATGCATAAAGCATCAGAACGGTGCGATCCGTGTCAATCTGCGTTCAAACGGCTATGCCGATGTTTCAAAGGTTGCTTTGATGTTTGGCGGTGGCGGCCACGCACGTGCGGCAGGGTGCAATGTTGAGGCAAAGTCGCTGGAGGATGCGGAAAAAATTATAGTTGACGCTTTAAGAAAGGTACTTTAATGAACGGCATAATAGTTTTGGATAAACCCGAGGGCAAAACGTCGCACGATATGGTTAATTTTGTGCGGCGTCTTACGGGAGTGCGGCGTGTGGGTCATACGGGAACGCTCGACCCTATGGCAACGGGCGTTTTGCCGATTTGCGTGGGAAGCGCCGCAAAGGTTTCCGATATGCTCACCGCAACGGATAAACGCTATACGGCGGAGCTTCTTTTGGGAGTGAAGACCGATACTGAGGATATAAGCGGAAACGTTATTGAAAAAAACGACGTATCGGCAAGTATAGCTGATATAGAAAATGCAGTAAAAAGCTTTGAAGGCAAAATAAGCCAGATACCGCCTATGTACAGTGCAATCAAGCAAAACGGAAAAAAGCTGTATGAGCTTGCAAGACAGGGTATAGAGGTTGAACGCAATGCACGTGAGGTCACGATATATTCGATAGATATACTCGATATAACAGAAAAAACGATTAAAATAGACGTAAGCTGTTCAAAAGGAACATACATAAGAACACTGTGCGCCGATATAGGCAACAAGCTCGGTACAGGAGCGTGTATGACGTCGCTGCGGCGTACTGCGGCGGGAATTTTTACGATTGAAAATGCATACACACCGTCGGAGCTTGAAAATGAACATGATGAAATAGCGGATTTGCTTATGCCGCCCGATAAGATATTTGCGGAATATCCGCCGATATATCTCAATGAAAAGCAGACAAGAAGTATAGTAAACGGCGTTCGTATGACGTGGCGTGGCGGGGTTGAAAATCAATGCTACCGCCTGTACGGCGAAAACCGTGAATTTTTGTGCGTGTCAAGATGCGTCGAGGGAAAATTACGGCTTGAGAAATCGTTCTGGACATAACGCCGAGGGGAGTGAGAACGGATTGGAGATAATCAGACAAAATACCGTTGTTCCGTATGACAAAACGGCTGTTGTTTTGGGGAATTTCGACGGTCTGCATATAGCGCACGCCGCTATAATAAACAGCGGAATCGATTATGCAAAACGGCATAATCTGAAAAGCGGCGTACTCCTTTTTGAAGAAAACACAAAATCCGTTACGGACGGCAGAAAAATAAAGCTTATTACCGATAACGCCGAAAAATTGCGGCTTTTGGGCAAAATGGGCGTGGATTTTGCGTATATGGTAAGGTTTGACCGTGAATTTATGAAAAAAACTCCCGACGAATTTGTGTTTGAACTTGCAAAATTTTTAAAACCAAAAGCTGTTTTTGCAGGTTACGATTACCGCTTCGGATATAAGGCGGAGGGCGATGCCGACGCACTTATACGGCTTGCCGAAAAGTACGGTTTTAAGGCTGAAATAATTCCCGAAATAGAGTCGGACGGACGTGCCGTTTCGAGTACGATTATACGCTCGCTTATTGAAACGGGCGATATAAAATCTGCAAACAAATTGCTCGGCAGACCGTTCGAGATGTACGGTACGGTTGAGCGCGGTTTGCAAAACGGAAGAAAAATGGGGTTCCCGACGGCAAATCTTTCGTATGATGAAAATCTTGTTTTGCCGCATACTGGCGTTTATGCAGGATTTACGTATTTTGACGGAAACAGGCATAAGAGCGTTGTAAACGTGGGCAATAACCCTACGTTCGGCGCAGACAGAATAACAATAGAAAGCCATATCTTTGATTTTGACAAAGATATTTATGATGAGAATATAAGAATTGCTTTTATTGAAAAAATACGGGGCGATGTTAAGTTTGACGGAATAGATAAGCTTAAGGCGCAGATTGCAAACGATGCGCAGAGGGCGAATATAATATTGGAGGGAAAAGAATGAGTTTTAGCGGTGTTGTTTTGGCAAATACGGAAACGGGAATGAAATCGAAAAAGGCTTGTGTACTGCATAAAATATGCGGCAAAGAGCTTGTAAACTGGGTTATTGAAGCATTAAAAGGCGCAGGCGCAGAGAAAATTGCGGTAATAGGCTCCGATGCGGATAAAGTTTCGGAAAATACCGATGTGCCGAAATCGGATTTAACGGTTGTTGTAAACGGTGCGGCTCCGCTTGTAAGGAGCGAAACGATAGCCGCCGCAGTTAAATACCACACGGAAAACGAAAGCGGATTTACCGTAATAAGCGGCAACGGCAACGTAATAGGCGTTATCGTAAACGGCAGTGATATTTTTGCCGATACGGAAAGTATGATAAACGCATATGAGGGTAAAAAGAGCGAGTATATTGCTGTCGGCGAGGGAATAACCGTAACCGACAGAGTACAGCTTTCAAGAGCGGAGCGTGTAATGCACGACAGAATAATTGAGCAGCATATGCTAAACGGCGTTACAATTCGTTTCCCCGAGAGCGTGTATATCGAATACGGCGTGGAGATAGGCGCAGATACTGAAATATCGGGCAGCGCTGAACTTCTTTCGGGAACAAAGATAGGCGAAAACTGCATTATAGGTTACGGAAGCAGACTGGATAATGCCGTTATAGGCGATAATGTGGACATATTAAGCTCCTTAATATTAAATTCGGAGATAGAGAGCGGAACGCACGTAGGACCTTTTGCGTATGTAAGACCGAATTGTAAGGTCGGCAAAAACGTGAAGGTCGGAGATTTTGTTGAGATTAAAAATTCTGTCATAGATGACGGAACAAAGATTTCGCATCTCACATATATAGGTGACAGCGATGTTGGCAAAAACGTAAACTTCGGCTGCGGAACGGTGACCTGCAATTATGACGGCAAGAAAAAATTCCGCTCACGTATAGGCGATAACACATTTGTCGGCTGTAACACAAATCTTGTGTCGCCGGTGGACGTCGGCGACCGCTCGTATATTGCCGCCGGCTCGACAATAACGAACGATATACCCGAGGGCAGTCTTTCAATCGCAAGAGCAAGACAGGTGAACAAGGAAGGCTGGGCAGACGAGCATAAAAAGTATTAATCTGAAACCTCAAGCTCCCAATAACAAAGCAGACAAACCTTAAACGGTTTGTCTGCAGACTGAGGTCCGTATTTGTAAAATACGGACTTTTTGTTTTAATATTCACATTTCCAGAACTGCACGCTGTACGGCGGAAGCTCGCTGCCGCCGCCGAAATCGTGTTCGTTTCCGCTTATAAGCTCAACCGCTTTTCCGCAGCCGGTGTCAAAATGCGCCGTTACGGTGTCGGCGCAGGCGTTGATTGCAACGAGTATGCGCTCATGCTCGCTTTTGCGCTCAAATATGCAGTATTGATTTTGCAGAAGCACCGAGCGGAACCCGCCGTAACACAGCGCCTCGCTGTTTTTGTGGATTTCAGCCATATGTGAAATCAGGTCGGTAAGTTCGTTTTCTACAGGAGCGTCAAAGCAGGGTCGCAGTGACGGATCACCGTCCTTTTTATCGCCCTCGGCGCCCCATTCACTGCCGTAGTATATACAGGGGATACCCGGCATACCGAACACAAAGCCGTATACAAGCGGCAGATGATTTTTGTTATTGAGAATGGTTGCTATTCGTGTAACGTCATGATTATCCGCAAAACTCAGCAGATGCTCGCCACGGCATACCGTCCAGTCCTCCGGACCGAAAAAGCGTAAAAGAGAATGAACAATCTCAAACATATTCATCGTGTTAAAGCTTGAATATAAGCCCCTGTAGCATTGATAATTGGTACAGCTGTGGAGCATTGACGGGTTTACAAACTGCCTGTAATCACCGTGCAGAAGTTCGCCCAAAAGCAGAAATTCGGGTTTTAGGCTGTCAGTGTATGCTCTTAAACGGCGCAGAAAATCATGGTCAAGACAATATGCCACATCAAGGCGCAGACCGTCTATGTCAAATTCATCTATCCATAGTTTAATGCTTTCAAATAAGTAATTTATAACCTCCTCGTTGCGGAGATTAAGCTTTACAAGGTCATAATTTCCCTCCCAGCCTTCGTACCGTAAGCCGTCGTTGTAGGGAGAATTGCCGTTAAAATCAATATAAAACCAGTCACGGTAGCGTGAGTTTTCACGGTTTTCCAAAACGTCGCGAAAAGCGAAAAATCCTCTGCCCGCATGGTTGAATACGCCGTCAAGAACAACACGTATGCCGTTTTGATGCAGATTTTCGCATACTTTTTTGAAATCCTCGTTTGTGCCGAGACGGCAGTCGATTTTTCTGTAGTCGCGTGCGTTATAGCCGTGAGTGTCCGACTCAAACAGCGGTGAAAAATACACCGCATTCGCTCCGAGTTTTTTTATATGCTCCGTCCAGTCGATAACTTTTAATATTCTGTGCTCGCATATTCCGTCATTTTCAAACGGCGCACCGCAAAATCCGAGCGGATATATCTGATAAAATACACTTTCAAATGCCCACATAATTAACCTCCGTCATGTTTACTGATTTAAAGTATATCACACTTGTGCGCAAAAAAGCAAATATTTTATAAAAAAACTATTGACAAACGCAGTAAAATGGTGTAAAATACATTCTGTTAAGTAAAAATGCTTTACAGAGGTGCTTGTATGGCTAAGGATATGAAAATCGGTATGCTGATGGATTTTTACGGTCAGCTTTTGACCGATAAGCAGTATGACGCTCTTGATATGTACTATAACCAGGATTTATCGCTTGCGGAAATTGCGGAGGAAAGCTCGATAAGCCGCCAGGGCGCAAGGGATTTTATCAAAAAAGGCGAAAAGCAGCTTAACGAATATGAAGAAAAGCTCGGTCTTGTAAAACGTTTTAACGATATTACAAAGCAGATTGCGGAAATGAACGCCATAATAGACGGACTTCCTTGCGGGAGCGAAACCGAGCGTCTTAAAGAAATATCACGGAAATTGTCCGAGGAGATATAGGAGGAGCAGAGAATGGCATTTGAAAGTCTGGGCGAAAAGCTTCAGGGCGTTTTTAAAAAAATGCGCGGCAAAGGCAAGCTGACCGAAAAAGATATAAAAGATGCTATGCGTGAAATAAAGCTTGCTCTGCTTGAGGCTGACGTAAACTTTAAGGTTGTAAAGGAATTTGTTGCGGCAGTTTCGGAGAAAGCTCTCGGTCAGGAGGTTATGGAATCTCTTACTCCCGCACAGCAGCTTGTTAAAATAGTTAATGATGAGCTTACGCAGATGATAGGAGGAGAAACCTCGCGTCTGCAATTTTCGTCAAAACCGCCGACAATTATTATGATGTGCGGTCTGCAGGGTGCGGGTAAAACCACGGCAAGCGCAAAGCTTGCGAAAAACATCGCAAAAACAATGAACAAGCGTCCGCTTATGGTTGCCTGTGACGTGTATCGTCCGGCGGCTGTAAAACAGCTTGAGGTGCTTGGCAGTCAGATAGATGTGCCGGTGTTCTCGATGGGAACGGACGTAAGTCCGGTTAAGATTGCAAAAGAAGCGGTCGAACATGCGCTAAAGCACGGCAATGACCCCGTAATAATCGATACGGCGGGTCGTTTGCATATAGATGAACAGCTTATGCAGGAGCTGTGCGACATCAAAAAAGAGGTAAACCCGTCCGAAATACTTCTCGTTGTGGACGCAATGACAGGTCAGGATGCGGTAAACGTAGCAAAGACATTTAACGAACAGCTTGACATAACAGGCGTTATTCTTTCAAAGCTTGACGGCGACACACGAGGCGGTGCGGCGCTGTCGGTAAAGCAGGTTACGGGAAAACCGATAAAATATGCGTCGGTCGGCGAAAAGCTCGGCGACCTGGAGCAGTTTCACCCCGACAGAATGGCGTCGAGAATACTCGGTATGGGCGATGTGCTTACGCTTATAGACAAAGCACAGGAAACGCTCGACGAGAAAAAAGCGGCGGAGCTTGAGGCAAAAATCCGAAAAGAGGGTTTTGACCTTGACGATTTTTTACAGCAGTTCAAGCAGATAAGAAAGCTCGGCTCGTTTTCGCAGATACTCGGTATGCTGCCGGGCGTTGACAAGAAAATGATAGATATGGTTGACACCGAAGAAAACGCAAAGCGTATGGTGCATATCGAGGCAATAATACAGTCGATGACTCTTGAAGAACGCAGAAAACCGTCCGTTATCGGGGCAAACAGAAAAATCAGAATAGCAAAGGGCAGCGGCACAAGAGTGCAGGACGTAAACCAGCTTTTAAAGCAGTTTGAGCAGATGCAGAAAATGATGAAGCAGTTTACGGGCGCAAAACAGCAAAAAATGCTTAAGCGCTTGAGAAAAATGAGATAGGTATTAAAAAGCAAAGCTTTTTCATATACACAATTTTTACGGGAGGTGAATTTAATGTCAGTAAAAATCAGATTAAGAAGAATGGGTGCAAAGAAGGCTCCGTTCTACAGAGTTGTAGTTGCAGATTCAAGATACCCCAGAAATGGAAGATTTATCGAAGAAATCGGTACTTTCAATCCTTTGACAGAGCCGGCTGAGATCAAAATCGACGCTGAGGCAGCAAAGAAATGGATAGGTAACGGCGCACAGCCCACTGATACTGTAAAAGCTCTTTTAAAGAAGTCAAATATTATCTAATTACGGAGGGCAAATTCAATGAAAGCAGTATTGGAAGCAATAGCAAAATCGCTTGTTGATTACCCCGAACAGGTTTACGTTACGGAGGTTGACAGCGACGACGCAGATACAATAGCTCTTGAACTCAGAGTCGCAGAAAGCGATATGGGCAAAGTTATCGGAAAACAGGGCAGAATTGCGAAAGCAATCAGAACTGTGGTTAAAGCTGCGGCAAGCAAAGAAAATAAAAAAGCCGTAGTTGAAATCGTATGATTTGAGGGGCTGCTGCATTGTGCAGCGGCTCCTTTTGTCATACCGGTTTTTGAAAGGAGAAAACAGTGGATTGGCTTGAAGTGGGAAAAATCGTAAATACGCACGGTCTTAAAGGCGAAGTGAAGGTAGTTCCGTGGACGGACTCGCCCGAAACCTTTGAGGATATAGACTGCGTTTACATTAAGAAAAAAACAGGCGATATATGCCTTAATATAGAGAATATGAAATATCAGAAGAATAATATTATTCTGAAGTTTAAGGAGATTTCCAAAATAGAAGATGCGGAACCGCTCAAAAACAAAACGCTTTTTGCGGAGCGTGACGCTTTGGGCGAGCTTCCCGATGGAGTTTATTATATAGCCGATATAATCGGACTTAAAGCGGTTGATACGAACGGAAAGCTTATCGGTACGGTAAGCGATATTTTCAACACAGGCTCAAACGATATTTATGAGATAAAGCGTGAGGGTATGAAAAATCTGCTCCTGCCTGATATTGACGATGTTATAACGGTGGAGCTTGAAAACGAGCGTGTGGTTGTAAGAATACCGAAAGGGCTTGAGGACGAATGATCAGGTTTGATGTTTTAACGCTGTTTCCGTCTATGTTTGAGGCGGTATTGGGCGACAGCATAATAGGGCGTGCAAGGGAGAGGGGCATAATTGAAATGCACTTTACCGATATACGTGATTTTACAAAAAACAAGCATCGCAAGGTTGACGATTATCCCTACAGCGGCGGCGGAGGTATGCTTATGCAGGCGCAGCCGGTGTATGATGCATATATGTCGGTGGCGGAGAAGCTTCCGAAAAAACCGCTTACGATTTATATGACGCCGCAGGGGAAAGTGTTTGACCAAAAGACGGCGGTGGATTTGTCAAAGGAAGAAAACATAGTTATATTATGCGGTCATTACGAGGGTGTAGACCAGCGTGTGATAGACGAAATCGTGGATATGGAACTGTCCGTGGGAGATTTTGTACTTACGGGCGGAGAACTGCCCGCAATGTCGGTGATAGACGCCGTGTCAAGGCTTATACCGGGCGTGCTTTCGGAGGAAAGCTCGTACGAGAACGAATCGCATTTTAACGGACTTCTTGAATATCCGCAGTATACACGTCCGCCCGTATGGCACGGGCGTGAAATCCCCGAAATACTTATTTCGGGGCATCACGCAAATATCGAAAAATGGAAAAGAGAGCAATCGCTTTTAAATACGTTAAAAAAACGCCCCGATATGCTTATGAGGGCGGAACTTACAAAGGACGATAAAAAATTCCTTGATAAAATTAAGGGAAAGGAAGAAATGCAATGAGAAATTTCACACATATTGAGGGCGGCGTCTGTGCCGCAAAGGGATTTAAGGCAAACGGCTTAAACTGCGGTTTAAACCCCGATAAAAACAAAAACGACCTTTGCATTGTTGTGAGCGACACAGTCTGCAATACTGCGGCGGTGTATACCACAAACAAGGTAAAGGGCGCACCGATAGCGGTTACGAAAAAGCATCTTGCCGCAACGGGAAATAAGGCGAGAGCTGTTATTGCAAATTCAAAAAATGCAAACACCTGCAATGCCGACGGCGAGGAAAAAGCGGAGAAGATGTGTGCGCTTGCGGCGAAAGAACTCGGCGTCAATACCGACGAGGTGATTGTCGCATCAACGGGCGTAATAGGACAGATACTGCCCATAGAACCGATTGAAAGCAGTATGAGCGAACTTTGCGGCGGTATTTCGTATGACGGCAATTTAAAGGCGGCAACCGCAATTATGACAACCGACACCGTAAAAAAGGAATGTGCGGTTGAGTTTACAATAGACGGTAAGGTATGCCGTCTCGGCGGTATGGCAAAGGGCAGCGGAATGATTCACCCCAATATGGCGACAACGCTTAATTTTATCACAACCGATGTGAATATATCCTCCGAAATGCTCCAAAAAGCGCTTGATAAAATCGTTAAGATAACATACAATTGTCTTAGCGTGGACGGCGATACTTCAACAAACGATATGGTATGCGTAATGGCGGACGGTATGGCTGAAAATGCGCAGATAAATGCGGAGGGCGAGGATTTTGACATATTTTCAGATGCACTGTACGATGTGATGATGAATATGACAAAAATGCTTGCCAAAGACGGCGAGGGCGCAACAAAGCTTATTGAATGTACCGTAAGCGAAGCTCCCGATACGGACACGGCAATAATCGTTGCAAAGAGCGTTATCCGCTCACCGCTTTTAAAATGCGCAATCTTCGGCGAGGACGCAAACTGGGGACGTATTCTGTGTGCCGTAGGTTATGCGGAGGCTGATTTTGACATAAACAAAACAGACGTTGATATTGCGTCAAATAAAGGCGCTGTTGCGGTTTGCCGAAACGGCAGCGGTGTTGAATTTTCGGAGGAAAAGGCGGCGGAAATACTGCACGAGGACGAAATATTTATAAATATTTCGCTTAACTGCGGACAAAGCGCCGCAAAAGCATGGGGCTGCGATTTGACATATGATTATGTTAAAATAAACGGGGATTACCGTTCATAATAAACAAAAACCGCAAAATAGCGATATTTTTGCGGTTTTCTTATTTACAAAATGAGCGAACGGTAGTATAATAGTCTTAAAATATTTCAAGAGGTGACAGAGTATGAAAATGACAATGACCCAAAAGATACTGGCTAAAGCGTCGGGTCAGGAATTTGTAAAAGCAGGCGATCTTATTATGGTGGACTTAAATCTTGTACTCGGAAACGATATTACAAGTCCGGTTGCAATCGGCGAGTTTGACAAGCTCGGCAAATCGGTGTTTGATAAGGCGAAAATTGCGCTCGTTCCCGACCATTTCACGCCGAATAAGGATATAAAATCAGCACAGCAGGCGCTTGCGGTGAGAAAGTTTGCGCTAAAAAACGATATTGTCAATTATTTTGAAGTCGGCGAAGTGGGAATAGAGCATGCTCTGCTGCCCGAAAAAGGCTTGGTTGTTGCGGGCGACGTGGTTATAGGAGCAGACTCGCACACCTGCACATATGGTGCACTCGGCGCATTTTCGACAGGGGTAGGCTCAACGGATATGGCTGCCGGTATGGCAACGGGAAAAGCATGGTTTAAAGTACCCGAGGCGATAAAGTTTAATCTTAAGGGAAAATTCAGAAAATACGTAAGCGGAAAAGACCTTATACTTTACATAATAGGCAAGATAGGCGTTGACGGAGCACTGTACAAGAGTATGGAATTTACGGGCGAGGGCGTACACGCAATGTCTATGGACGACCGCTTTACGGTTGCCAATATGGCGATTGAAGCAGGTGCGAAAAACGGAATATTTGAGGTTGACGAAAAAACAATCGAGTATATGAAAGAACATTCCGACAGGGAATATACGGCGTTTTCGGCGGACGGGGATGCAGAATACGCACGTGTAATAGATATTGACCTTGCGGAGGTACCGCATACGGTGGCTTTTCCGCATCTTCCCGAAAACGCAAGAACGCCCGAAAACTGGGGCGATGTTGCAATCGATCAGGTTGTTATCGGCTCATGTACAAACGGCAGACTTTCCGATTTACAGCATGCGGCGGCAATTTTAAAAGGAAAGCACGTTAAAAAAGGCATACGTGCGATAATCTTCCCGGCAACACAGAAGATTTATCTTGACGCTTTAAAGGACGGCACTTTGCAGACTCTTGTTGAAGCAGGCTGTGTAATTTCAGCGCCCACATGCGGCCCGTGTCTGGGCGGTCATATGGGAATACTTGCGGAGGGCGAAAGATGTGTGTCAACGACAAACAGAAACTTTGTCGGACGTATGGGACACGTTGAAAGCGAAGTATATCTCGCAAGCCCCGAGGTTGCGGCGGCAAGCGCAGTGACGGGAAAAATCACGGCGCCGGAAGAAATTATGTAAGGACGGTGGATTGAAATGAAAGCAGCGGGAAAAGTTATAAAATACGGAGATAATATAGATACGGACGTTATAATTCCGGCAAGATACCTTAACACATCTCTCCCCGAGGAGCTGGCAAAGCACTGTATGGAGGATATAGACAAGGATTTTGCAAAGAAGATAAAAGACGGAGATATAATGGTAGGCGGAGCAAATTTCGGCTGCGGTTCCTCAAGAGAACACGCTCCGATTGCAATAAAGGCAAGCGGTATTTCGTGCGTTATTGCGGAAAGCTTTGCAAGAATATTTTTCAGAAACTCAATAAATATCGGACTTCCTATTCTTGAATGTCCCGAGGCGTCAAAGGATATTGACTGCGGCGATGACGTGGAAGTGGACTTTGATACGGGCGTTATAACAAACAAAACAAAGAATAAGACATATCAGGCGGCGGCATTTCCCGAATTTATGCAGGAGCTTATAAATGCCGGAGGACTTGTAAAGTACATTAAGGGAGGCAATATATAATGAGTGAATTTAACATTGCGGTTATAAAAGGCGACGGAATAGGCCCCGAGATAGTAGAGGGAGCAGAAACCGTATTGGATGCCGTTTCAAAAAAATACGGACACAAATTCAACTATACCGACGTGTATATGGGCGGCTGTGCCATAGATAAATTCGGCGAACCGCTTCCGCAGGAAACGATAGACATATGCAAAAAAAGCGACAGCGTGCTTTTGGGAGCTGTAGGTGGTCCCAAGTGGGACAATTGCCCCAAGCGTCCCGAGGCAGGACTTTTGGGAATAAGAAAGGCGCTGGGACTTTATTCAAATCTGCGCCCGTCAATATTGAAACCTCAGCTTAAAGAGGCATCGCCGTTAAAGGATGAAAAGCTTTCAAACGGACTTAACGTAATGGTTGTGCGTGAACTTACGGGCGGAATTTATTTCGGAAAGCGTGAAAAGGCAGAAGATGGCTCATGGGCGAGCGATGAGGAAAAGTACAGCGTTGAGGAAGTAAAAAGAATAGGTAAAATTGCTTTTGAAACGGCTATGTTAAGAAATAAAAGGGTTGTTTCGGTTGACAAGGCAAACGTACTTGAATCGTCAAGACTCTGGAGAAAGACCATAACCGAAATGGCAAAGGATTACCCGGAGGTTGAGCTTTCGCATATGTATGTTGATAATGCGGCTATGCAGCTTGCGATAAATCCGTCGCAGTTTGACGTAATCGTTACGTCAAACATATTCGGCGATATTTTATCCGACCTTTCGTCCGCAATCGCAGGCTCTATAGGTATGCTGCCGTCGGCGTCGCTCGGCGCAACAAAGTGCGGTATGTATGAGCCTATCCACGGCAGTGCTCCCGATATTGCGGGTATGGATATTGCAAACCCGATAGCGACCATAGTAAGCGCCGCAATGATGCTTGAAATGTCGTTCGGACTTACCGAGGAGGCAAAGGCGATAAATGCATCTGTCGATAAGGTTCTCGATATGGGCTACAGAACTTCGGATATTATGTCCGAGGGTATGAAAAAGGTAGGCTGTAAGGAAATGGCACGGCTGATTGCGGAAAATCTGTAAATTTTTATGCGGCGGACAAAACAGCTCCGCCGCCGTTTTCTTTTTTTTCGTAATGACACCATACGTTTTTTTATACTGTTAGGCGCTTATCCAGTGACAAAATTCATGAATATATGTACTTGAGGGGTTATTAGGCGAAACACCGTCTTTTTGCAATTCTGGTATTTTTAATCTATTACCTAATCCCTCATGTATGCGTAGAATGTTATCAATGGGATTGAACGAAGCAACCACATCTCTTGGCAATTCCCCGTCACCGACTATAACTATCAAGAGGAGAGTTTTTTCATCGTCAGCTATATTTAGATTTTTTTTCGCAATGCTGATGTTTTTATCTATTGTATGTTGTTGCAATGGTTTTAAATTCGCCATGTCCGAAATGTATAGATTGTTGTGGGTGTTTGTCAATAATTTTGCGTTGATTTTCCCTTGTAATCGCATAAACGAAATGGATTGTGCTTCGTCCCTTACGACAGCTTTGAAATTCTGTTCGTACGAAATAATCTCTTTATATGCCCTCATTCTTTCGGGGTGGGGCGTAAGTCCTGCCTTGGCGCACATTTCATCATACGCATTGCGGCATACCTTTGCTTTGTTTCGGCATTCGTCAGCCTTACGGCGCATTCCTGCGGCGTCGTACATATTCGCCTTTTGCTGTTCGGTGCGAATGCCGCGTTCTAACGTTCGTTGCGTCTGTTTCCATTCATACAGGGTCTTTTCTTTCCCTTTGTATTCAATCGTTTCCGTTGTTTCACGGTGGATACGTTCCAGTTCTGATTTTGTGTACCGTGGTTCGGATACGCCCAATATAACATTCATTTTGAAATGCAGACAGCCGTAATCGTTCATTGCTTCCAGTGCCGCCGTACCGTCGTTATATACAACGCCGTTGATTACCTTACGCCCGTTGTACGAATACATTTTGCCCTGCATAAATGCGTGTGATGGTCTGCAACCGCTGTGTGCGTCTACTTCGAACCCGTCGCAGCCTAATTTTTGCCCTATGTATTCATCATATGATTGCGCCGCCTGTTTTGCGCTGTATAACAAATTCTGACGTATCATAGCCGATAGTGAACGATTTACACCGCTACCGTATGTAACTTTAACGCCACTGCCGCCCAAACGTTCGACAGTCCGTGCCATTGCGGTGTTAAATTCGGTAGTACCCGATGTTACAGCTGTAACCGCTTCGGCAATTGCCTGTTCGTATGCGCCCTTTAACGGCACACTGCCGACAACGTTTCCGAATGCGTCGGTTTT